>JGI24022J15233_10000220_pt1 | contig 29593 bp, 15 predicted proteins | sample Ectturendosymbi2_FD_15233 | JGI IMG/M metagenome (IMG submission 15233)
CAATATAGTAGAAAACATCAATTGGGTTTTATCAGAGCTGTCAGTTGGAGTGCACAAAATGCTGAATCGCATTGGTCGCACGTGCATATATCCAGAGCCGTATCAGCCGCACACCATACCCCCCAATCGGGGGGGGGCCTACACTGTCACAGGAGGCCCAAAATTCCAGTCCCGCCACCACATACCACACCAGAGAAAACCTCGATTCCCCAAATTGAAAAATGAAGCACTAGAAATCAGTGAAGTTAGGGGGCCCTTTGAAACAAAAGTGCTTATGCATTACAGTTTCTTTGGGCCCCTTTAAAAGCAAGGTATTTACGCATTACAACTGCTGTTGGGGACTCCTTTGAATGCAAAGTAGCCTACTTATACATTGCAGTTGCTGTTGGGCCCCTTTGAAAGCAAGATACACAGGTCGACTAATAAAACAGATCCGGGTTGAAAAACCCTTAGTGGGAGCCCCGGTCACATGCGGCAAAACGCCTACTACCGTAACTTGAAGTGAACATTTGAAGATTTATTGCCGTGTTTATTGTTATGCAATAAAGACCACGAGTACAACAATCCGCTAGCAAGTTTCGCAACCTGCCTCTGCAAGCAAAGGATCGGACATTAGCGAACTACGCAGTTGCGCTAAGCGTTTCGGGGGCCTCACGGTCACGACTTTGCCCTGATGTACCTCGCGTTCATTTATCCGGCCCTGCCTACATGCCTAGTTGTATATGAGGACCTTTTTTGGTAAGACCTCCAAAAAAAGGTCTTCATGCGTTTTTCTGGACATGCTGGGTGCCATTATTTAAAATCAAACAACGTTGGGCACATTTTGGCCAAATTTTCAGCGATTTTACTCGAATTTTCGACAAATCAAAACATTTGGGGGTGTGCTTGCACCCCTGCCTCCGATACGCCTTGATGTACTGTAACTTGAATGTGTTTTATTTTCTCTAGTGTGACATTTTATCTGTCCATTTATGCAAAATCTGAAATCATAACCACGTAGTGACAAAGGAATGATGTTTGAATAAGCACTGGATCTATTTTAAAGCATCCACTTTACTCTCAGGCATACAATTTCATAAAACCACAGGTATGTTGTTGCACAAAACTGTGATGTGATAGACAAAAACTGACATCAGATATGAAATCAGCACCCTGAAATTAGTCTAAATAAGTTGAAAAAGTTGAAACAACTGAATGTGTGTATACTAGTGTTAATGATAAGAAAAAGCTATGTCTCAATTTGCACCTAAACGAGAGAATGCATTTACTGCATAACTATGCATTCATCCATTTAACATTCTGTAGCACCTGGGTCATGTGACACATATTGACTCTGCAATAAACAGTGGAAACGTTCTAATTTTCCCATTTGGTTTGTTTTTAACTTTGCCAGTTGTTGGATAATGATCTTTTTTCTACCACCATAAATCTATCTTCACTAATTTCAGCAGGTAAACTGGACCGAGCTGATTTCATTTGCGTAAACAACACTAAATAGTTTCATTAGAGCTAAGGTCTAAACGCTGGACAACGATAAAAATGTCGACCAGGTTGTCTCGTGATTTTTTTCATGATTTCCTTACCAACTGCAAACCACTTCATTAATTCTGTAACAAGTTGACAAAAATTATGACTAACCTGTGGATCAAAGTTGACTGATATTGTGTCCGATTGAGAACAGCGTTTAATGAGAGGCTGGCCAAGGTTGAAGTTGCATGCTTCTTCAACGCCATTCGTCCATTCCTTGTAAATTCTAGCTTCATATCTATGTAAAAATCATTATCTCCAGAGCCTTTACATCATGCACAACCATTCAAAATCAAATCATCAATAAGGGAAGCTTACCATAAACTTTTCACAAACATCAAAAGAAAACTAGCAATAGCAAGGAAAGAAACTTACTCTTCAATCAACTTGAGCATTTGTTTTTGCTTGAAAAACACCAGGGCGCATGCATCTGATGTCAAACATCTGAACAAAAATGCAATGAACGGTCATTATCACAAACAGCCTATCTCGATTGGATTTGGATTTAGGCTACATTGATAAGCACGTAATCACGGAGGAACTTTTGAAACAGCAGTGAAGTTTTTATTGAGAAGTAAGAGTTTAAAAAACAACACTTCAAACAAAAGGTCTTTAAACTATACGTCTGTAATGTGATGTTTTCCACAATCTAATACTAATATTTTTTAGACAGACATGGCAAACAGTGGTAGATTTTCTTACCTTAAAGATAGAAATGACAAGCAAGCATAGTTTCATGATAATTTACCTGTTTGTTTGCGATCTTTCCCTGATTTTGCAAGAAAACAAGTAATACACTTTTCCATGCCTTTGAGTCTGTATCATTAAATTTGCATTCTAGGAATTGTAAGTAGTCAGGTTTACAGGAGATATAAGAGATATTACTTGATTTAATTTTTATGTAGTTTTTCACACAGAAAAAATGCCCTCAATACAACTGCGTACAGTTGCATGTGGCTTAAACTACAATCCTCCCAATATAAAAATTTTATTTTTGCATCTTAATTTCAACATTCCATCACAATGCTCACAGAAGCTACCACATTCTGTGCCATTCAAGAATAAAAAAAAACAGGTTGCTGAAACCTTTTGGAGTACTAAAAGATGTAGCTAAAAATTACTACAAAGAGGCAATCAACATGAATGTTGAAGTTTAACCATGCAACAAAACCAATACACGTCTGCTGTGATTTATTTACTTACGGATGGCTAATATTTCTGAACCATTCCATAGGCCATGAGATCCTGTGTCGCAACTCTTTTGCCCATTTAAGCTCACCAGCTATCGGTGGCTGGTTTTTGTGAATAAATGGATGCACAGGACTAGGCAGATTGCCAGGTTTCTGCAAACAAAACGTACATTCTCTTTGTAAAAAATATACAAAAAAATGGTACTTCTAAGTGAAAACAATTTTAATCTACCTATATATGTAAACTCAGTTTCACAATGTTCATTGTATTGAAGAGCGTAGACAAAGATGCAAGTTATGCCAGGCTTGTAACTTCCACACAGAAAAAAATATTAAAGGACAGTGTAAGATCTATCACATTCGCACAGCACTATTTTGAAATGTAGATGCTACAGGCTAAATGAAGTAATAAAACATACAAGGTTTTCTGATTCAGCAAGATGCTCATCAAAGAGTTTTTTAGATGCATCCAAACTGGAATTGAATTTTTCCAGAAGAATTGGATATTTAAAATCAAAATCTGCTTTAATAATAGGACGCTCCAGCAGGCTGCCAAAAATGTTCAGCATCTGAAAAACATGAGAAATATTTTTAATATAAAAAACAGTGCCTCTGAATAATTTGGCCACATGATACTGATTTGATTTTTTGATACATGCGGGCACATTGAATTGGATAAAATCACTGAAAAATTTTGGACCAAGTTGACTTGAGTTTCAGAGCAGTTATGTCATTAATTCTAAATTGGCATTTCTTCTTTAATGCATCCACAAAACAGCAATTTTCTCAAACATTAGCACATAACCAGAAATGCGTGCCAGTTATGTTAGATTCACATTAAGTTCTGAGCAATCCAGGTCTACGATTTAATCCTGTCACCAGATTCTTGGTCAATCTTTGCATCTTTTCCTGTGGCTGAAGTCAGCCGGACTTGAATTTCCAGGGTTTTGAAGCAATTTTGATATATGACTTAACCACAAAAATGACAGTAGTAGTTCACAATTGCAAGAATACCTCAACAAAAAAGAACCCTAAAAGTAAAACCAAAAACAATATTATAGTAAATCTGGAAATTCAATAAGTTTATTTCGTTCTTTCTTTACATATGAATTTTAAACCATTTTCCCAGGCCTAGCACCAGCTTACTGTCTCATGTCCAATAAATTATAATCATTTAGTGACTGTCACATAAACTGCATCATAATCAATCATATACAACTCATTAATTTTATACAACACAGAGCTCTAAGAACAAATTTTAACAATTAGTCAACAACTTTTTACATTCACTCAGTTTGCTCCAATTGACAACCTCAATGTAAGCCAAAAATGCTGTGATAAGTTCATGCAAAAATTTGATGATAAATACACATTTTTTTAGAAACATGGAAGCAAACTTTTGCATCCAAGTTATACTCACCTACCAGCAAAATAAAAGTTTTCATTACCTTAAATATAGATTCCATACCAGAACAGTCATCGAACCCTTGGCATATAATATTGGCAAGTTGTCGTTCAAGATCAGAAAGTTTTTCTGAGAAAGCTACAAAATCTTTTTCAAATGCCTATAAAATTCATCAAGGAATATTAGTTTAGTTTCCATAAAACAACTTCTACCATTCAAAAACGTGCTACAATTTTTGCAGTATCTCCACAACTTACCTCATCTTCAGGATCAAGCGGGTTGTATGAAACTTCACCAAATGAATGGTAAATTTCCTGAAAAGACCCATATATGTTCAGCACGAGTTGACTCAACAAATGGCCCTTTACTCCACCAAATTCAATTTTTTCCAATTTCATAAATTCTTGGCTTCTCAGAAAAAAATCCTAAAAGCAGACAGCACATGTTTTTCTACTTACAGAAAATGCTGTAATGATGAAAAAGCAGACAAAGCCCCTGTCAATGTTAGTTTTCATCTCACAATGAGAAGATCAAATTGGACTCATGTTCAAAAACATAAACAAAGTTTTGTGTGGTGTTCAACATCTATTTTCTGCCAGCAGATCAGCTCTCAATATAATAATTTGAATGTTCTCCAGTAACAGCTCCTATACTTCCAATTTGGCTGTATAATCAACAAAAATTCTGCAGTTGCAACGCATGGAACATGGTAGAACGGATACAAACTCTACAGATCTTCTCCCTAAACAGGAGATATAAAAAAATAATCAAACCTGGTGATCATTTAATGAAGTTCGGAACAGCATAGTTTATTGCAATGATCCACAACGAATTACTGACAGAATCATTAGAAAAAAACTGATGCTTTTTCATAAAATTTTCGGCATATAAAAATGTTTCAACAGTTTTTAGTTTTCTTTAACATTATCAAAATGCATTAGAAAAATGTTAGTGTTTATGCTTTATCAAAATAGTCATGTCCAATTAATTTATCATTGGCTCTTGATCACTAATTTTAAAATTTTTTTCAGTTGTGTTTATAATGTTTTATCAACCACAGATTGATTTTGACAAAACCATCTGCTGAAGTTCTAAATGAAACAAAATATAGAAACAAATATCAAATGGTGTCTGATATCCTCGTAGCTTTCAACTTTGTTAATGATTGCCATGATAGCTCGAAACTCATAATCGCACAATAGTTCAACATTTATGTTGATAAATGACTTTTACCATAAGGATATCCAGTCTTAAAATGAATTTATCCATCCTTGAAAACACCAAATCAGGAGCAAAATTCCATCTTTTAACTTTTGCTGGATCCTGAAAAGAGATTCATTTTTCCTATTTAAAACAACAAACTTGAATTGAAAGCGATAAGAAAAGTATTGCTATCATTTATGCGAAAATACTATCATAGTCGTGACTGGTGAGTGGTTTCGTAAGAACTGAACACTTTACAGTAACTTCTTCAATTTGCTTTCAACAATCATGGAAAATTGTTATAAAGCAATTTACTTTACATATGATATCACAATAAATAAACATTTGCAATATCGTTCATATACATCTTGTTTACAATGGAACACTTTTTAAATGATAAGTGCCTGGATTTCACCATTTTCCACCATGAAACCAAACTTCCACAAGGATTTCTTATCTAAAAATATCCATACAACACAAAAATATACAAAAAACAAAACTTCAACCTAGGGTAAGTTAAATGTATTACGAAGGTTCAAAGCAAAATTTAAGTGTTTTTTATGTATGAAACAACAGGACAGCTTCTATAAAAAATGTACATTATACAATGAACACTGCTTTTGCTTACAATAATGTGTTACTGAACCAATTTTTTGGATGTTTTGTGACATATCAGTTTCAAGCAATATTTCGTTATCATAACAGTAGCCATAATATCAAACACAAATCTATTTAAATAAGAGTTAATGATGCCAACTTGGCAACAGAGTAGCTATAATACTGTATACAGAAAACTCATTTTCAGATCACACAGAGGAATCAAAACATCTTAACATCTTCAATAAATATGCTCAGGCACAATTTTGCGGTGGAACTAACACGTATGTTTGTTTGGAGCTGTTTAAGGTGTACTTGGAAGATGGCAGGCAGCATTATAATTCTCAGGTAATGATAGCTGACTCACTGCAATGATAGTTTTAGTGGTAGTGCTGAACAGAAGCTCATCAAAGGTAAAAAATATCATTGAAAAACATTTGATTAGTATTTCTAAAACTTTTAGACAATTTTGCAAAAATTCATGGGGAAAATAACATTCAATTTCATGTCTTTACGAGACAAGTATTTTACATATAGACAGTGGCATTATCAATATGATTAAGAAGTGGTCTAGAATGGAATAATAACGATATAAATGTGGTTTGGAACTGCTTCAACCAGCACCACAACCACTTGCCATATCTCACGGCAACACCAATGATATCATATCTCGCGTGGTCCTCAACTGCGAATCCTTCCTAAAACATCATGAAGATTTGCAGTTACCATCAGATTCACAACAATATCAAATTGCAGTGGGCCTCACGAGGCTCCCAGCTAAATGCATTTAGACAGTTGAACCGAACAGGTCAAATTAGTACACAGGCACATAAAAACTACAACTTAGAAGGTACTAGTGCTCATATACTACTTTCATTCCATTAGCACAATTACTCCAGCAATTCATTCATTTTCATGCCAACTTTTCCTCTGGGGAAGGTCACAGGGGCAGCAGCCCTAGGAGGACTCAAAATGCATCATGGTTTGCTATTTCAGATAGCTCTGCTGGCTCTACAGCAAAACCAGTGACAAGGTCAGAGATGTGATCACACTACCTGGTCCTTTGTCAACTCTTTCCTGTGAGTGTAGTCACCAGGACTTGTCTCACCAATCTTTCCTGGGACATTCTGGTCATATGTCCAAACCGTCATAGCTGGGATTTCTGTATTTCGAGAAGTGGCTACATGCTCAGGTCTTTACAAATGTTACAGCTGCATACTTCATGGCAAAGTGTCACACTATGAACTCTTCACAAAAATCCCATCTCAGCCACTTGTATTAATTTTCAGCTGCATGCAGCTGAAAACTGATCAAGTGCTTGTTGAAGTTCCTGTTCACAAGATGAAAGCAGTACCAAATCATCCACAGAAAGCAAACAGTTGATCCTGTGGCTCCCAACAGCGCCACCCTTGTCAACTTGGTTGTGACTGTCTATCCAATTCATATAGGCTATGAAGAGGAGTGGTGACAGCACACACCCTTGTCAGAGTCCAACACAAAGTGTAAACTGTGATTAATGCTGTCAAAATGGATAAAAACATTTGAGCAGAAATACAGTGACTTTACAGCCAGTAACATACAGCCATCAACACTGCACTTCCACAACACTCCCAAAAGCTTTTCATGAGGGACCCGGTTGTATGCTTTTTGAGGTCGACAACACATGTGTAGAAATGTTTGGCATACTCTATCAATTATTATTTCAAAATCTGACCACATTTACTGATCTCATGTGTAATAGCAAAAACCTTGAGACACAAACATTTCCTGAATCAAGCTGCTGATGAAGATAATGTTTTCACTGAACCCATAATCTATGTCTATGCTGATGCCAGTGTATGTCTATACCTTGCTAGTCCACGCAATTTGTGTTTAACACATGAAAAAATTCCACAAGAGTGCATGCCCACTGTACCTGTACCTATATGCAAAAATAAGAATGGTGATATAAGTCATGATAGCAATGAGAGAGCCATTTCTTTTACAACAATATCTCCACAAATTCAAACATTAATTTTATCCTGTATTTCACCAATCTTGCCACCATTGATAACCAGCTTAGCTTTATGATACAACATGTATTGATGTTGTCATGTCTCATTCTGCAAATACATAAGTTTAATCGGTGAATCTGATTTACTCTGACCTGTGAGAGGGTGAAGACGTGAAGAGTTTATGCCCAGCCGACTGCTTTGCTATAACCAGTGTGATAAGGCAAGGGGGAGTTTTGAGTCAATATTTATTTGTTGTGTACCTTGATGAATTCTCAGTTCAGCTGGGCTCAACTGGAGTCAGATATACTTTGGGAAATGTGGTTTTGACTCAACAACTGTTTCCTAATGATATATGCACCTTTGGTCTCAGCATTAGTGGCCTTCAATGCCTTCTGAATATTTTCCACGACTGCACTGTTGAACACAAAATTCTTTTAAATTGCCATAGGATGTTTGGTGTAGTTTTCTTCCTAAAATGCATATACAACATGCAACACCAGATGTATCTCTGAAGGGTATATGGGTTTAGTTTGCTAAACAAGTCAAATATCTTAGTGTTCTATTTCATGCCTCTCTGAAAGGTGACAGTGGCATTCAAAGACAAGTGAAATGACTTAATTGTGCAGCAAACAAGTTCAGAGGCATATTTGCCTTGTGCTCAACCGCAGTATAAAATACTTTATTTCATACATATTAAATGCCAATGTATGCCTGACAATCATGGAACAATTTAAGTAAGTTTACTTGGTGATAAATGTGATTAAAACAAGAAAAACTACCTCTTTTTTCAGTCATTTTTTAGTCATTGACAGAAAGTTTATTTCAAATGGCTGAAAATAATTAAATCAATTCAGTCACAATGTCTGAAAGTATAGAACAATGCATATTGTTATGGTGAGTTTTAATACTCCTATGAGACATATGACCGAAATGTCTCAGTTAGCAAAATATGTCTCAGTGATAAAAAACAAAACAAAAACAACAAATTAGTGCAAGGACACCAAGGCATTGAAAGAACCATATGGTTATTGAGTAGTTGCCCCTCAACTGTTCAATCTTTATCGCTCACCAGATTCAACTCGAAGCACTGCATATATGTGGGAAAGGGCTGCCAGATTATCAATACAGTTGTGCACAAATACAGATAGTCTAGTATTAAATACTTCTGCATTGCATATAACAATGCCTATTGAACTTTGCATTGCATTCCAAAGAATATAAATGTATATAAGAATCAAGTTACCTATTTTTTCAAGCCATCTGATGTATTTACCAGAAAAATTTACTTGTGTTTGTTCATTGTTGCACATCTTCATCTAACTTTTTTTATCTGCTCACGTGGATATGTCTTATGCTTTTTACATGTCTCTGTTTGTCTTCCACAATATAATGCTTAATAATGGTCAAATGCAGTACTTGGAGGTGCATTGTGTCTGGGTTTGGTAATTTTTAGTATTGCCTTCATGCACCAACTAGCACCAACCTGTGATGTGTTACGACTTACCATTGCTTGTGTTCTTTGATTTTAAATTGCTTGTGTTCTTTGACTAGCCCCTTTGGTATGATCGAATGATGTTTGCTGAATTGCTGCATATTACTCTTAACATTGCTCTTACATGGTGTCTATATCTGATTGCTGATAAGGCCTGATAAGTGTTCGTGTGTATTTCTGTTTTGATCTGAATTCCTTTTTGACTGTTCTGTCGCTGTTTTAGTGTGGTAGAGATTTTTTGGGGCACTGCTGGACATTGCTTTGCATGGCATGAACCAAAGGGTCAGCGGTCATTTGCACATCCAAGAAAAAATATTTCCATTTTATTGCAGTACAAGACTGTGTTCCACAAAGTTTTTGTTAACACATTTTATTTCCTTGTATTCTATAAATTCAAATAAAGTCTACAAGTGTGCATTAACTAATTTGTTATTGTTCTCTTGCTATTAGACACAGTAAAGTGACAGGAAGTTACAGATCATGAGTCTAAGATGAAGACTTAAATAAAAAATTTAAATAGACATTGCAGCTTCAAATGATAAAAAGTCAAGTAAGTGAATCTCAGATCATATTTGTTCTAAAACTGTAAACAAGGTCCTCCTAATTTGCAACGATCTGAAGTTATGTTGTTGCTTCAAAAATATAATCTTTTTCATCATTTTACTTAAATTTGTTATAACAAAAATGTCATGGAGTTCATCCACAGAAAACTCAAATGGATTACTTTTTATATGTAACTAGTGTTATGAATTTCACTGCAAAGACGAGTTCCAGTACTTATCAAATCGTTTTACTTGACCAAATACCCCACAACCTGTTTTTCATGTAAGCATAGCTGCTGACTGTATTTTCAACTATATCACAATTATAAAGAAAAGTAAATGCTACCATTCAGGCACAGCAAAGTTTTTATGTCAAATATGAGTATTTTGCTGACTCCGAGTTCAAACCTAGAACAATGAAGCAACAAGCAACATTGCATGTCTTGAGGCAAAATCTACAACTGAAATAACAAAACGTTGACTAAAACATCTCCTTCTGCATGGGGCATATTTTCACCATCTGTGCTCAAAAGATACACTAAAATTAGTAAATGGTCAACTAATTTTCTAATGAGCAGTTGTATACACTTTCTAACTGCAAGTATGCTTACAGATTTTAAAAGTTAGTGTCAGCTTTAATATCTGTTGAAGATGTATAGACCTAAATTTTTAATGTCACAACTACATGTTTCTGGTGGAAGCTCAAATGTTAAAAAAACAATATGCATCTCAAATGAGCCGAAGCAGCAATCTGTTACTCTGCTTCATGCACTGAATAAGGATGCAATGAAGTTATTTTCATGGCTTCTAAATGAACCTGTCATAGTGTTGCCATGAATGGTTTGGTAGAGCACACTTAACTATAAGCTAATAATCACCCATACAGTAAAACATATAAATTAACATAAACAATAAAAAATTCACCTTAAAGTAAGTCTCAATAATAGATTTGTGATGGTTGAAACCTTTCCTGAAAGCATGGAGAACTTTGAGAGCAATCTTTACTTTTTCTACAGACTCATCAACTTCACCTTTTAATATATCATCAGGTGACAAATAGTTGCATGCCTACAACCAACATAAAATAATTGATTAGTATGTTAGGTAATGATATCTATAGAAAGGAAAAACCTTCAAAGTTTGAATATATCTCCTGGTTCTTTTAACTTAAGAAATAAACTACTAGAGATTTTGTTTTTCCAACCATGCTGAAGCCTTTACTATATTTGGCATAACGAGACTAAGCAAACAATCACTAATTATTGATAAGACAGTGTGATGCCTCAGACATGACCTTCAGTGAAAAACGAAAATAATTTAGTTATTGATAGTTTACTCTACATCTTTTTAGTTCAAAAACGCCTTGTTCAGAAATCACAATACATCTTCAGATTCAACATTTATCACTAATCTAAAACACAGGTGGGCATAGGAGCTAAAAACAAAGATGAGCCTTCAGGTCTAAAATATCTAATTAGTGATTTTTAGGGTTCTGTCAATCAAATCACAAACGTAATTTCAGTTGCGACTTACAAATTTCTTAAATGCAGGCAGGAAGCATTCACCAATGTTAATGAAATTCTAGTGTTTATTAAATCTTATTTCAATTTTTCAAACAAATGCACACGACAAGCTACTTTATACCAGATTTCTAAAAATGAATTGTAATAATTGACATTAAAATGCAGCATTGAATACAACAAATGAACTAAAATGAGTTAGACTTTATTTAGTCAGCACACCATTTGATATATTTTATCTCACCACTTCTATAAGGAAGTTGCACAACTCTCTCAACAAAACAATGATTCTGACGGGAGTGCAGTAATACTTGGACATTGACCATATTAAGCATATAATGTGCATCAATGGCTTCAATTTTGGGACTGCCTGTTAAAATATCACAATATAGAAAAAATAACACAACAAAAAATACTACTTCACCACATTAAATAATATTAAACAAAGAAAAAATTGGCATTAAAAAAGGATATTGTTAAGAATCAACAAAAGAGTTTAAGCTGTAACTTAAAACACTTGAATATTTTATATCCAAGTTTAACATTGAAAAAAATGTAAGGAACTCTTAGATACCAATAACTAAAATTTGTGCACACACTTTAAAACTGAACTGATCTTTGTACAAAATGCAAATGATGCTACACACAAACAAAACATACCTCTTCAAAATCAACTTGTTCCAAATCATCCAAAAATCTTTGCAATGGCTTAAGATGCATTTGTATGTCTCGAGCCTCACGAAGAGCTAAAATTAGCAAATTAAGGTTTGTGGCACTCAAGAAAATAAAAAGATGTACATCAAAACAAATCCAAAATTTGAATTTTTCAAAGACATAATTTATGAAAAGAAAAAATGTGAGATGAAAAATTAGGTTCACCTGCAGTAACATCTTGAAATATGTCACGTAATGCAGGGTGGTAGCTGCTATGAGACATCTCCAATATTTTTGCCATTTTTAGGACTGTAGGCCGTCGAAGCTATGAAAGAATATATTCCATTAATTTAGATAAAGTAGCTTTGATTCAGAGTGATTGTTTTAATTGGGACTATTTCCTATGATTTTCTTCTAACTATTCAATTGCAGCTTCACAAAGCAGATTGTCTGAAAAAATTATCTGAACTATAGCAAACTAAATATAACATAACATATATCAGTTTCATTTGCTGGCATCAATCACCAATGCTGACACTATTCATCGCTAGCAGCGAAAAAATTCAAGTGCATGGTGGCAGAAAGACATTGTATTTGTAATATATTTTGTTACCAGGAACAATCGAAAAATCACCTACTACTTTCTGCATGTTTTTTTTCCTCAGTATGTAACACTTTTCTCTGATAAGAGAGATTGCAATGCATGCAATCACTGTAACATCGTTTCAATGTTTGTTCTTTTTAGTATTGTCTGCACATATGTACTAACACCACCTCTGGGACTGTAGTAAATATTTTGGTATTTTTCATGTACTAATAGTAAATTATAATACACAAATAACTAAAATTTCGACTTCCAGTTCAATCCAATTTTGGTATTAACTCAAGTTTCTGTCTGAAAAAAGATAAACAACTCATATATAATATTGTTACCTGAGTATATATGCATTCTAAATTGGTACATTTTGAGTTCCAGAATGATATTTCCACGCTAGGACCTGGGTTAAGACCTTCCAGAAGTGGTTGAGCTGATTCTTGTTTCAAAACGTCTCGTATCTGATGACTCCACTCTATCACAACAGTCTCAATGGCATGCAGCACGGCCCTGCACAGAGTTGCACCATAGGTGAATCACCGAAATAGAAACAGCTGTCAACTTGGTCAATAACGTTGATGGCGGCCAAAGAAACTTAAAACTGTTGATACTGATTCCGCGATTCGCGCCACAAAAACTTACCTTTGGAACCTTCGTGCAAACGGCAAATATATTCAAAAGTTTGTCAAACAGGCATTGAAGGGGAAGCGTAAGCTGAAAGGGAGGGTTGAGTACAGGGGTGGATATTTGGGGAGGCTAACGAGGTGGTCGTCTCCACTTTTCAGACATGCCGTGCGCCCATCACTCTTGGAAGTTTCACCTTTTGTTTTTGCATTGTTTTGTTGATAAGCTTATGAACCACTCTAGAACCTGCGATGTTTTGGGGCCCCTCTCTAAGAATTTGCCTCGGGCCCCTAAATTCGAATATTCACCCCTGGTGAGAACTTAAGATGCACCTCATCAAGGATGTAACCACTTTTCTAAAATGGAGACGATTAAATTCAAAAGTGAAATTTTTGTCGGTTTAAGAAAGTTTTGATGATATAGAACAAAATGGAACAATAGCCAAACTGACTCGACTACAATTACGTAGAAGCTAGTTTGATACGGTAACTACCTTTTTCCTTTTGTCCTCTATTCGCAGTTTTTGTCCCTACGATTGTTGCAAACTCTCGGTCGGCGCCGCGTTGAGTGCATGATGCACCATGAACGGGATGAGTGCTAAGAATAGCACCAGAACAAGCAATAATAGAGTGATCTCGGTGAATGACCTATAATATTACTTGTGAAGCTAGTGGACAGTTGATTATAGGCTACTTGGTAATGGTGCCAGCGAGAGTTTATTGTCGAGTGATCTCTACTGTTGCTTGCTGCCACAGTGTGAAGCTTTGGGCGCTTGTTGCTCGGGCTCTCCGATCGCAACACGATAAAAATTGTTAGAAAATAACGGTAACCACCATTGCAAGCACAAAATTTCAACAATGCAGTCGCAAGATGTCGTATTATGAGATATCGTTTAGATGCAATACTCCTTTGCTCAAGTAAATATACCTTGAGCTCATTTCCTTCCAGACGTTTCATTAAAAAAAAGTGATACGCTGCATTTGCGTTATGCATTCTCATAATTACCCACACGTTAAGTAACTTGAGGTCAGAAAGCTGCAAAGCCACAGTATTTTAAAATTCTCAACAAGAAGTTTCACAAAACTGAAAATTGTCCACCGTCGCCAATCACAAACAGTACAGAAATGCAAAACCTTTTCTCCTCGTCGCGATCACTGTCCATCTTTTCGGAACCCACGGGAAGTGGCAGCAGAGTTTTGCCTTTTACGTGGCCAGCGACGACGTAAACATTGCTTTTCAGCTTGTGCACGTGGCGCAGCACGTCCGCTGATACAACAGCTGGCCATCGCAAGTGATTCCCATCGTTTGACAAAAGGTGCGATAGCATCTGCGATAACATGTTTATTACAACGAACATACGTCCTTAGGATTAATTAAACAGTTCCTCTGGCACAATCAAAAGCAAAGTTTGCGACAGGGTTTCCTCGACAGTTCAGTGGGAACAGCATGAAAAAAGAGTTCATCGCACTTTTGTAACGTTACTTTTAAATATAGACATGAGGGAAAAAGGTTATACATAACACATTTGGTAGGAAAATCAACAGCAGCTTGATGTCGAACAGCCTTACGTTGCGCAAATTCGACCTTCCTGAGCAGTACCTTAGTTCCACTTCCAAAATGGCCACCAAACAACTTTGGTACACGAAAAATAGAAGTGCTGAATAGCCTTATAATAAAAATAACGGTCAAAGAAAACGATATAAGCGACATTTTGCGTACGTTTCGGTAACTCATGTTACCATCATCAATGTATGTGCTTGCAAATACATTTGCTTGCTAATACATTGCTTGCAAATGCATTGATGATGGGAGGTAATGACTTACACAGCTCGGCCATTTGCTCTCCTTAGACAAAATTGTTTTGTTCCCCCTTCCAAAGCCCAGTGATCCACCCAGTCCCGTCGCCACGGGGAGGATTTGGTGGGCTTAGCCCCCCCCAAACAAAGCTCCGAGCCCACCAAATTGAAATATGAAACACTATAAATTAGTGGAATTTTTGTCAAATTTAAATGTCAAGCCCTACTGCACGAACGTAAAGCCACCCTATCGACGACTTTCTGGCGACTGTTCTGGAACGATCACTAGTTTGTGGTGCACCAAGGAGTTGCCACTCGCTGTACAGTTCAGCAATCGCCCGTCATTTTCAAATACAAACGCCCAGTTTTCACAAAGCAGCTTGAAAATAATTAGGATGAATATGTACTAGGACTAAACAGTCGCCGATAGGCAGGTAAGAAATATTTCTCCTTGCCCGGGCTCGCTTTGGAATTAAAAAAAAGAGACCATCCTCTCTTGCATGGGCGTCCGCAGAAATTTTTCCGGAGGCGGCAACGTCGACATTTTGCTTATCCTTTTCAGGTTGCTGACGATGCAATGCAAATGGACGTTCACAAAACGCTTTACCCTTTATACATCACAAAGGAAATGCCCCATATTCCAGCAACAGCCACAAAAATGCACTTCTTTGGCAGCAGTGCTTCTTTTTCACTCATTATAAAACTACGTTGCTTACTGCTAGAAGCAGTCACTGTCTCGCTGCATTACCTGTCAAAGATGTCTGCGTTCACCAGTCACATGCAGCAAAACACCAACTACCGTAACTTGAAGCAGTGGCGTAGCCAGACCAAAATTTTGGAGGGGCCAAATATTTTGACTTTAAGCGAGCAACAGTGTTTGGTTTGGGACACTGCCCCACGAAGCACAAAACGACAAGGTATGCTAGATGATTGGGGGGCACGTCCCCTTTGGCCTCCCTGGCTACGCCTATGACTTGAAGTGAGCACTTGTTTCCATGTTATTGTTACGCAATAGGGAACCTGGTTCTTGTGCAGTGTGATTGTCATACCGGCAAATAAACTGTCATTGCAAGAATTGAATCAATAAATCGGAATTAAACTATTGGCTTCAAGTTTTCTAGAAAGGTTTGGTTCTTAGACCCAATTTACAGGGAGGAAAATGCCCATTTTGCACCCCGCTGTGAACGCCCATGCTCTCTTGAAGACTTTCTCCCATTCACACGTACTGAGATTCGTGGCGTATCTATGCAAAATAGCGCCCCTGGTAACGTTGAAATGTGCGTCCTTTTTAGTAATTTAAATATTAGATATAGATACAATTTTCACGAAAGATAAACCATGATGAAAAAACATGTTTTGAAACAGAAAATATATGTTTGTTTTTGCTTTAAACGTTTCAGCAAATAAAATTATAAATTATTATCCATAATGAACATAACATGCTTTTATACTCATTTATTTTATAATACAGTACCATAATTCATGCATTGTATTGGCTGACCAAATTATAAATCTTGCAAAAAATTACGCAACGTGTATTCTAAATACAAACGATAATTTCTTTTGAGATGAATTGCATTTATTGCGGATGGTACAACAAGTTACGCGTACAAGAGCAACACTACGTCTGAACGTGCCACAGCGAAACCAATAGAGAGAAAACGATAGCTCTAAACAAGACCAATAAATCTCTTCTTTCATGAGTTAACAATTTACCAACTGCTGATGTTTCGAGTACTAACTACGGTTCTCTTATTAGCGAGTCATATGAAACAATAAATCAATCAATTGATTTTCCTTAGTATCTGGACTGGGGCATTGTGTTTAGCATATTTCTCGGACACTAGTGGCCATCCAAGAAATTTCGTACAGTCGGATTGGGCCGCAACAGTTTTTAAGTATGAATTTGTAGATCTGTGGGAGCTTCAACAGTAGCTATTTACGTAAGTCAGATTCTCACAGCCATGGACTTACTCGTCACAACCACATTCGGACTTATATCCTCTTGCCTGGAACGCAACAGCACGGCCTTACTGCGGCTTTCTTCTAGCGTGAGGACGAGGTCTTGTAGATATGGCAAGCGAGCGTTCTTGTTCTGTCACATTTGTCTGAACATCGTGTTGTGTACAATTACTGTACATAGTTTTGTAATAATGCACAACATGCCCGAATTAAGGGCACTGTGTTGATGCCGCTGTGCAGATAATGGTTGTATGAGGCCCAAAATAGAGGTTGAAGAAACTGCAAACTACAAATTTTAGTTTTTGCCAAGCAACTTTTGCGCCCCCGTCAAGTGACGCCCATGGCACGAGCCATGCCGGCCATAACCTAGATAGGCCGCTGACTGAGATTACAAAATTTGGATTTTAAATACACTGACACTCGTGCTTTAGCAATACAAACGTGGAGCACTTGATTGAAAAAAGACGCTTGTTGCCAATGTTAGCATGAGAAACAGAAATTCCTTGGTACTTCACGAATGTATGGAATTAAAATGGCACAAACTTGAAAACGAATGCAAACAAACACTTATACTGATATTGGTTTGTGCTGTTATCTTTACCGACACGAGGAAACGATCCGAGGAATGTATTCGTTATGTTCCTCCCTCAATCTAGATTGCGAAGGTGATCGCGTAATATTCGATGTATGCCGCAGACGAAAGCTACTGTGTAGCAACCTACAAGTGGCAGCTACGCAATTGAATGCGCCGATGCAACGAAATCAGCAAGTAGAAGTAATTTCAGAATATCAATTTTAGGAAGCGGAATCATGCCGATACAGCTGATACTACTGCTTGCTCGTTGCGCTAGCGAAGTTAGCCGTTGCGTGCTTTAATCTCCCAAAAGAAGCTTTCCGTCGCGTGTTTTTTTTCCGTTTCTTTCCGTTGCATGTCCGAATCTCCCAAAAGAAGCCGCAACTAAACTTGCGGCAGCGGTTGGATTCGAATCCACGACATCGAAATGAATGGTGGCTCAAACCAGTAATTTCGATGGTGTCCGATCTAATCCCACCGCTACCACCAGTTTAGTTGCAGCCTCTATTTATGGGAGATTGGGAGGAATGTGACGGTGCATCACATCACATGCCTAGAGCGCGCAGTCAGGAAGTGCTTCAAAAATGCAGCTACGCACAAGCAACAGACACTGTTTTCAGTCTTCGCAGCTCTTGATATTCACTGTCCATGACATATTTCAAAAATCGTCCAAGACCAAAACTTCAGCAGTCCTGCTCAGTCACAAAAACCAAGATTGCTTATTCTAAACACTTGGTGGTATGCGTTTAGATTCGTGATATTGTTGCGCAAGATTCAAAAGGATTTGCAATGGCAATCACCCTTATGGTGACACTTTCACCCGAAAGACTACTTTTTACAAACGTTTTGATATTTAGTATTCTTCAATTTTTGTAATGATGCCAATATTTTTGTGTTAGCAGCAGAACTGTCACTTAGTGCATTTTTTGGTAACAAACTATGAGAAATGCACGCGACAGAGAGAAATTGAAAGTAAACTCGATTCAAAGTGCAATCGTATTTGGCAGAATTAAAAAAATGTAGATTGGGTAGAGTATAATGCTGCAAGTTGCAAAAACAAGATTAAAAAAAGTGTTTCTCATGAAAAATAAACAAGCAATGAAAGCTTGCTTTCTCCGAATTTATGTTGAAATTTTCGTACAAATTTCTATGTTGGTTCTCGTTGTTCCTGAATGTAGGAAAAGCGCATTTATCGGACAACTTTTCGGTTGGGTGAAATTGCTTAACCTACAGTGAGCAGCAGCCGCTAACAAAAACCCAGCACCTCTTGTTTGCTATCACTACCATGCAAGGTGGGGCAGCACTCAATGAGCACGTCATCAGGTGTTTCTCTTACGAAACTAATGCCAACTGGATTTTGCCTTCAAACAAAAGGTATGGGGAAACAAAATATTGTGTAAAGTTCAACAGCTCACAAATTAACTGTTACCCAAACTCAGATTTATCAAAACAGTATTGCATAAAAGAAACTTACGAACTGACTGCAAAAAAATTTTTTGCGAAAAATCCTTACCACTTGGCTCTTGTTGGTAGATGTTTTGTTTTGCGGCACTTCTTTTCTTTGTCGTGAAACAGTACAGGGTTGTTTTTATGGTTTAGTTTTGATAAACGCTAATGACGATAGGAAATCATGCGGATTCTAAAAACGTGGGGAAATATGCAGGCACAGCCAGCACAAAATTTTTGGGGGGCCAAATTTTTTGACTTGAAGCGAGCAACAGTATTTTGTTTGGGACACCACCTTTCAAACCACAAAATGACAAGGTATGCCAGAACTTTGTGGGCAATGGTCCCCTTGCCCATCCTGTCTTGGCCTATTAAATCATGAGTTCATTAAAAGTGTATACGGATAACCGATCTGTTCTTAGCATGCACAAAACTGTTATTTTGCGACTCTGTTTTTTGTACTTGTTTGCTGTTTAGATCACGAGAATCTTGTGATCAAAGACTCCGAGGGCAATGATGGCAATGCTGCGTTGATAAAAGGCAAATAAAACAATGCACAGACGGCTGTTTGCAAGCACACACAGCGTTTTATAAGAATAACTGGGTATTTTTCCGTCCAACAAATCGTGGAAAATAAAAGAAAAAGTTTGTTTGGTGAGCATGCGAGCTACTGCATAGTAAGTTGGTGTTGACGCGTTTGTTGGCTCCGTTCGAAACATGAAAGCGTCGTTTAATGATAAAATAGCATAGACATCGTTTGTGATAAAATTATGGGAAAATGTTTTTCTGTATCGCGAACAAAGCGCTGTGATCTGGACAAAAACGTGAAGAGATCGAGTGAGTGACGTGGTGCACAAAATGCGGCGTAACCAGTTCAGAACAAACAGAAATGTGTTATGAGTTCACTCGCTGATGTAAAAAATCCAGCGGAGGCTCGGCTGATCAACGTATAAGATAAGCAACTAGGAGAAAAAAGCATGGGCGTTACGGGTGTGACGAAACAAGTAAACTAAGCCGGATACCCACACACATACCAAAGGCGTTTTACTATCTGTTAATATTTGTGCAGCCGTAGAGATCGCATGACTGTGACACTAGTAAAAAATACGCTGGCCTCACCTCGTCTATAAGTGGCGAGAGATGCTGCAGTGGTATCTGTGAAACGTCGCCGACTTTCACTTTTGCTCGGATATTTTCGGCCGTTATAGTTGCTTTCTCTTTCTTGATGAAGTAAGTACCTAAGAAGTTAGACGCCAAAAGAAACGAGCACTCAGTTAGATGAAATATCTGAAATCACCTGTGCCTCAATGCAGGAGAAAAAATTTTGTCCTGCTGCTTTAACAAAACCTGTCATACGAGGCGTAGCCAGGGTGCCATTCCCCCCAAATAGTCATTTTGTGCTTTGAGAGGCGATATCCCAAACAAAATGGTGTTATTCGCCTAAAACCAAACATTTTGCCCCTCCCAAATTTTTTGCCCCATCAAATTTTTGGGTTAACTACGCCACTGATACCTGTCTACTGAAACCAAAAGAAAATTTTCAAAGCGATTCTTGCCTATGATGGGCAACTGTATACAGTTGCTTTCCTCTAAACAGAAGCTTCCTCACCCTAAAAATGTTTGTAACCTTTGGAAAACTTTTCATTATTCTGGTATCACGTAAAAAAAGCCAAGCAGAGCGTTGGGCCAACGTTAAATTAGTAAAAAATGGCGATAATGTAACAGTGCTTTATAGCTATCAAACTTGCCTATTTTTCCATAATTTGTTTGTTCTTTCTAGGAATACAAAACTACTACCACAGTCTTGCAACGATTATTCTGTAAAAAAGGGGACATCCCAATGTCTACATAAAATATATCAACAATCCAGAAAGTGCCAAACACAGAAGTTTACTGTTTTATTGGTTATATATCATGCAGGTTTTTGTAAAATAACACCATCGTTGAAATTTGGAGTCAATCAATAAAATACAATTAATACCAGCTACACTGCAAACAAGCTACAGAATTATCATGGTTTCACGGTATTGTCACAGTGAAGTATTCAAATAATAACTTTTATTGAAATAGCATTAATACATTATACCCACCTTTCTGTTTGATGGATGTAGGGAACTCATAGCTGGGGAGCAACTGCCCGGCAGGAGTAGCATAAATTATCACAGCGAAAACTTCAAGTTTGTCAAGAAAATCTTGAATAACAACCTTTTGCTCTTCGTTCTGAGCCATCTTGTTCCATTTGTCGACTTTTACATTGAGAGTTTTCAAAGTTTTGCTCTGTAGGTACTCCCATCTGAAAGAATCATTTAAGTCGCAGTTTAACGGAACATAGATTGATAAAATGTGCGAGACAACACAAAAATGAATATGCCGTATCGCAAAAGTGATGAAACAGAAAACGCAATTCTTTCGTTTACATTTTCTTTGCAGCACAGCTGGAGAGAAGTAAATTGAAGTTCAGGAACAACACTTATCGCTGTAAATTGAATAAGAACGAGTATTTATCTGCAACTCCTCCATAAATAATGAGTAACACAACGCAGAAAAAGTAAAAAAATGTGAAATTTCCTCATCTGCTGGAACAGCTTTACGAAATTATTCATTTGGGAAATTTGATCATGAAAATACGTTAGTGAATGGCAACCGGCTTAAAATTAATGGTGTCACAACATGTGTTTATCATACCGATCAGCATTCTAATTTTTTTAATGAAACTGTTGAACATACATAAGAAAAACTGTTCGGTACTTTCCTGACACGTGTAATGTAATTTTGTGTGTGGTGGATAACAATAAAAATAATACTATATGCTTTATTTCCGGAGGATGATGCCATCTTCACAAAGAGTCATTCATAACCTTTCGCAAGAGCCTTTATTTGCATAAAACGGATGCCCTTCACCAGGGTTTCTGAGGTCAGAGATCCCATCAGAGAAATTTCCACAAGGTTTTGTTTAACAATAGGCTATCGAAAATACGTAATTTAGCGGTTTCCAGCCTTTTAATCCACAGGAAGTTATTTTGTCTTGCCGCGATCTCGCGACGCCATCGGTCCAACAATTTCCAAATACGCAACAAAAGCGGGTTGAAAAAAGACCGAAGTTTGTTGCACTGGCGCTGGAAATTACTGGAGCCTGCAGTGGAGCTTGCGTAATGTAATGCTGTTGGTGAAAACCAGGATTCTTTTGTGAATACTGATGCTTTCGTCCGCAAAGTCTACAAGTTGCTAATGAGTACTTGAACATGAGCCAATAGCAGACGAAGCAGCATTAATTTTGATTTTCACTTGCGATGGCTACCCACCGTGTCAAGTTTCTGCAGCATCTTCACATTAGCGTGGGGAAAGTTGAAGATTTATAGAAATTGTAGGATGCACAGCATTTATAAAATTGTTTGAAGAATGCTTAAAACCTTTGATGCCTTGCTCAGAAACAACCTGCATGGTTTTGTTCAACTGTGCGCATCTTCATCCGATCACTTGAAAGGTCTGATGCTTTTCACAAATCTTCATTTTTCTTCCACTATTTAATGCTCCCGTATGACAGTGACCAATTGCAGTAGTTGCTGGCACGTTGCTTCGACGTGTTTTTTCTTCAGTATTGGCTGTGCGTAGCAACCAAAACCTTCCGTGTGCTTCGTGGCGCCTCATGATTTCTGTATTTTTGTGATTCTTCTATCACCCCCAGCATGTCGACGATGTGTGCAAACCAACCACGTAAAAAGTGAATATGTAAAACTAGTAAAATACCAACCGCCAAATCTTATCAACCAACACGTACTCTGTAATATGTTATGACTAACCATTTTTGTGTTCTTGTGTTATTCGATTACCCTTGTGATATGGACCATGAGTCTGAATCAAACACGCAAGTAAAAATAAATAAATAAAACGCTGCTTGAAACCATGAATCAGTTTCAGTCAAAGGTGGTATCGCAAGCTTGCTCTCCCTGGTGAATGAGCTGACACTTGCACAGAAAGCGATGCAAGGAGCGAAATCCATTGCTTTGTATGGCTAGTGGTACTTCGGAAAATGGTAAGCATAGTATATGCACAAAATATCACGTTGAATTTCAGTAATCTCATATGTAATCGAAAGTCACAGTCATCCGACCGTGATAAGCTTATCAGCATTCCAAAGTATTTCACAGTTTAAACAATGTGCAGGCCTGGATTGTTGGCAATACCTGTGGCAAGTGAAAGATACATATATATATAAAGTATCGCGGAAGCATAGTTTACAAGCACCACCCCTATATGAGAAAAACGCTGATGTCTAAATGCTTAACATCTAACATGAACCAAAAAACCTTGCAGATTTTTCTAGCAGTATACCGAAGTATCCAAACTTCAGCACATATAAAAGGGTTAAAACATTTGTCACATTACTTTTAGTATCACCACAGTGATCAGTGGTTTCCTAGTGGACATTTGAGTGGTTTTTAACCTGAATAAAGCGGCTCCAAAAGTATTTTTGCCAGATTGCAGCAAGCCAAAGCGCCGCAAGATTGCAGCTAGCCAAACCGCACAAACATTCAACATCCTTTGTCAAGTATTATTGAGGTTGCCGTCGTCTTCCCATTTACATCACAAAGGTGCAACAAACTTCTAAATGCGCAACACGGTCTGGCAAACAAAAGTGTTGGGAAGCCCTGATTTAGGTTCTTTACAATGACACAATCGACTGTAGTTGACCAGGACAATCCACACCAGGGCTTACCACTGCAAAGAAAACAAGCTCTGACAGTTCTTTAGTATGCTGCTACAAATAGGAAAGAGAACAACACAAAAATCTACCTTACCCAACCTCGCCACTTACTCCAAACAAACACAACTTCTTTAATTTATGTTTAAGCTCGTTATTGCTAACATAGCGTTTTCCGTTTTCTGAATATCAGCTTGTTTTCAGCTTCTGTGTAACATTGTATGCATTTTCAAGATTACTAAACCACAATTTTGCAAGTAACGTACAGTAGCAACCCATATTGCACACAACGTCACTGTTATGTTGTCTTTCTAATCTAACCAAAACCCTTGTTGGCATTCAAACTGGGTCAAAAAGTCACGAAAGGTAAATTCAAAAAGTCACGAAAGGTAATAATCAGCCTAGCTAGAGGATGCCAAACCGAGAGCCGCACATTAGCAATTGCAGTCACTGCGGCAAAGTTTTAAAACATAAATTTTGCCTTAAGTTGCATAAAAACATCAAGACATTGTTACTTCGTACTAGTGCTGTCATAGCATGTTTAACGATGGCATAACTGCGAACAATTCAGGCCTGCACATTGGATGAACTAAGTCAGTGCTTCTCAACCAATCGGCCATAGTGCGGTTTTCGACTGGGTCATAAAGGAATAAATCGTTACTTTACAATAATGTGTGTGTTCGTTTATGCGTATAAAAGCGGATCCTATGCTAACAAGATTGTGAGCCACACAATTTTTGTGAAAATTATCTGGGTCACGTAAGGAAAAAGGTTGAGAAACACTGGGCTAAACAATGCAGTAAAATTTGCACGATCTTCATTCCGACAGTGCCTTGGCAATTTGGAATGTATTTATTTCGTTAAGTTATAACTGAGGCAACCAAAAGTCAACAAAGTCAAAATTTTTGTGCTTTTTTTAAAGTTTATAAAACGCCCACAAACCAAATTTCGCGCTCATACCATGAGGGAATCCCAAATTATTAGGTCAAAAAAGTCAAAATTTACTATTAGGTAAAAATTTATCGTTGGGTCAAACTTTTGGAGCACAGTTTTTTCTCTTTATCAATATTTCATTTAAACTACAACAACATATATTGATATGCTTTGGCAAATCTAGTTTCAATTCTGTAATTAATAGTGGGTTTGTTGCAATTTCTGACATACTAACCACTACTGGACGATTGAATATTATGTAGGATAGGCGTGGTAAGGCAAGAAACGTGGTTTTACAGTACTTGGTTTGGTAAATGCTCAATCAATTATGCACACAGTGTTTCAACTTTATGATGTTCTTAGGTTTGACTCTACTGTAGTTATTAATGTACTTATCAATCTATTTCCCCAAAGTTAAACAACCAATTTTTTTTAACTTCGAAGTCTCACAGTGTATGAATATGCTTCTGGGTTAACCTCAACACCAATGGCTGAATTATTTTGCAGTTGCAAACGCAGAAACTTTATAGGTCAAAATAAAGTCAACATTCATATATTATAAAGCCAAACTTTGAGTTTTTAGGTCAAAAAATTAGTTGCCCTAGTTATAACAAATATTCAGAAAATGAACTTCATGAGACTCGCTTCACGACCGTCTCTCCGATCAGACTTGCAAATAGAACAGATGGTAGTTGAGTCTGTCTGAAGTTCCAGCTTCTTGCTATTCATAGTGGCGTAAGGTTATATTATTTGATTCTCAATGAAACAATTCTGCTCGTGGTTCCAATGAAAGTTGCTTGCTTAATCCACCCATAAAAGAGACAAAATTATAGCACGAACATCTTTGCCTCCTACAACAGCTTCGTTTTTCAGTGATGTAGTCGAAAACTTGATCTTCGCGACCGAGGCAAGAATTTTGTCAACGAAGCCGATACCAGAAATTCGAGATTGAGACCTGAAACTTTGTCCGCAAGCATGTCATCATCGGAATGTCCAAGATTGAAGCTCGTAGAATTCTATTCAGTTTGCGAAAATTTGCTGTTTCCTTTTTCATGTCCAGTGTTACGACAAAGAGCTCGAGACCTGTACTTGCATTCTTCGAAACCGAGACTCAACACAACTGATCTGGAGATCTACACTAATTTCAAGACTCAGTCACTCTTATTAAATCCTGCTCAGGAATCCAGGCATTCCCACAACCCTGGGGTTTGTTTTTTGTGTTGATTTCATACACTTAGAAAAAATTGTTAGAAACCTGTGTTTGCATGACTTTTCCTGATTTTCAGAGATTATGGAATGGTGCCAGAGTTATTTTATAAAAATATCCCTGAAAGCCTTTAAACAGAAAATTGGTGCACTGTACTACCCTGGATTTCCTGATGTGTAGGAAATTTAGTGCACCCTACTACCTTAAAATTTCAATTTAATTTGAAGTGCAAAATGTTTTGTGGCAGATACGACATCGGAAATCTATTACCATTGTGAAGAGTAGACCTACACCATGACCTGACAAGAAGAAACAACGGATCTACAACGCGCATGACGTTTTCTACACACAAATAAAAATTCACCTCAAAAAATGTTGTTTGAGGTTACAGTGTGTAAAATTTGTATGCTATGTATGTTTCGCTACGCAGGTTGTTGTGAAAGTGATTAAAAATGAGCGTCGGGAAGTCAAAAATACTTGGACCGGAAATAATGGAGGCCACGTGTCCCAAGAAAATGCAATCAAATTTAGGGTTGCATAACACCCTTCACTGCCCGATTCGTGTGGCGTTGAAGGTTTATTGAGGAGAGCATGGTTGAAGGAAAAAATTAGACAATAATATTTTCCTGCACTTTGCACTGTCCATTTAGGGTACATTGCAACCCAAACTATATTTAGAGTCATATGCAATGTCTTTTCTGCTGAGCAAATCAAGCAGAATTGCAACTGTTTTTATTTTTTGTGCGTGAAATTCCCCCAAAAAGCACCAGGTTTGGAAATTACTGCACAAGTACTGTAAGCATCTCGTGCAGTGAACTTCAGTGTAACTGTTTCATATTCCAGTAGGGCAAAAAAACGTTGCATCTACGCAAACACAAATAGTAATGATTGTAAATTACGGGCTCCAGCAACAATTGACCTAGAAACCCACAGGCCAACTAGGAAAGCTTTAAGCACAGGCTTGCTGTAACTTTTATGCCCGTTCGACCTGTCCGGCCAATTTAATAGTTCAAACGCAATGCGGCAAACGTTAATACGCTAAGCCTAAATCAAACCTTGGATCCACTGGCGTGCCCTCCGCCATCGCTGCTTTCTCTTGCGTTATCAGAAACAAATTTATCCAGCAAGTTTACCAGCATGTGGCAGGGCCATATATGCCTCGATCGCGCCAATTCACCAAGTAGACTAGCCTCAGCACTTTGCAGCAAAGATCAGCGTTTGTTGAAGACGTCGTCCAGGCAGCAATTGTGACGTAACACTTTTCCTTAGTGTGTCAATAAAGAATATTTTTTGGTCATCTGCTCTTATTGAAGGACTGGATAAAACTAAGAAACAACGTTTCAACAAGGTATTTTAAAAAGAAGTACACAAGTAAAAAAAAACTTACTTTCGTCTTACGCTAAGTAAAAGTAACTTTGATTGCTTCACGCGTTCGAGAGTAATATTTTTGATTTGGCAGAATATAACATATCCGGCAGCAATCTCATTGCGTAAGACGTCCGGCCCTCGACATATTTTGTATTACCTTATGTGGCCCTCGGACAAAAAAGTTTGAAGATCCCTGAAGTAGATTATGCCATAACCCAGTGTTTCCCAACCTTTTTAGGCTTGCAGCACCCTGCATAAGAGCAATATAATTTGCGGCACACCGTGGCGAACCCATAGCAGTTTGCTTAAAGGTTTGATGGCATTTTGAAAAAGTATTTTATAATGATATATTGAAAAAAGCATTGGCTTGCGGCACCTATGAGTATTGTAAATGGAATCCTAAGATGCCGCGGCACCCCGGTTGGTAAACACTGCCGTAACCTTTTCGACCTGAGGGGACCAGTTAGGGGGTACAATCTTTGAGGGTCGTCTTATCAAATAAAACTTTAAATTAACGAGCTTGTTTAGGGAAGAAGGCTTATAAAAATCCGGTACACATGACGAAATCAAAACAAACTTTACGGAAGAATATAATTTTCATGCCAGTCAATATGATAAGTGAATAATCGTGTTTAATAGGCTGTACATGTGTTTAACATGAAAGAAAATTACAATAAACCTTGCAAAACACTTTGACCATTGACCCTCACAAATTATCAGGATTGTGGGTCACATTGTAATGCAAACACAAAATGACTGTGCGGGCCGCATGTATCCGTCTGGATGATGAATATGGCCCGCAGACCGCAGGCTGGGAACATTTAATATAAGACTTAAAATAAAATAAAATAGAGGCAGTGGTCCTCCATTCGTTATTGCTTGGAGGAATGGAGAAGAACTACCCTTATTTGTCACTTGAAAAGGAGCAAGCTTTGTCCGACTGGCAGCACAAATCTTAGGTGTTCGTAACCAATATCTTTCACGACTCAAACAAAACTGAACGGCGTTTGTTACATCACCTGCAACACTATGCACTACTTCCACTGGGACATGTGACAGAAACAAACCTCAGAACAGTAGCTTCAAACGAGATTCATAGACTGTTTCAACAGCTAGGTTGCAACTAGCTTTCGTCCAGAATCTCGGTTCGAACTCCAGTGCGGGCTGGAATTACGTAATTTGCTAAGGGACGGGCCCGGGCTGTCAATGATGAGTTATAGCTGCCGCTGGGACAAAGAAAATTCTTTTCAAAACATGCAAAAAAGCCGTCATACATACTGTGCAATTGCTTGTTTCAACTCAGCACCTTTCATGAACTACTCTGTCATGGGAACTGACCGTCTAAATGACATAACAATCTCAAATAAAATAATCTGCTCATGTATCATTATTTCAATCATGAAAGCAATGTTCGCAAACCACGTCTAGTTCTACTTACTGGCAACAGCCTTTTGAATCAGTGTCTCAGAATGATTTGTTAACGAGCTATCAGGTTCATCTTCTACGTTCGCCTTCACTTTTCAGTTGCACTTGAAATTCATTTTCAATCGTGCGTTACTCGATCAGCGGCACAAAACACTTGCACTCAGAAAACGTAAATTGCTCTTCAAAGTACCACTGCAAGTGTGCTCGATGCCCTGAAGAGCTTTCGGCCTAAGCGCAGCGAGTTTGGTTTGGCTTTTAGGAGTAACTACAGTGATTGTCAAAATATATAACGAGTTTCACTGCTGTGCTGGCACTTAACTTCAAGGGCATGCTGTTACTGAAGTGATGGCACTAGTTAAATCACACCGACTTCAGTTAATTCACGTAAATGCAGTCCAAGCAATGTTGAAACTGCAGTGGAAAGAAACAAGTTGAGAAATGTGCTAAGTACTAAAATTGCGTAAAACACCCTGGTGAAATTTTTGCAATTTTATAACTGCAAATTTACTGTCCTTTTGGTTTTGTTGTTCCATAAATTCATTTTGCTGTGAGTAAGTTCTTACCCTGGTATTCAAGAGCAGAAATGTGCTGAAAACGTTTGAATATTCCCAAATATTTTCGCGTCATATGTTTTCACTTTTAGACCAGGTGTGCAAAATTTTATGTGATTTTTACTAGCGCGCAGAAAATTTTAGTAGCGCACACATATGAGCTTTGCCATAATATTGCACTTAAAATTATGAACTACCGGTAGGCACTGCTACGTCACTGCAAATTCCGTTCGCGCACTCCAAGTCTTTGGTCGGACGGCGCGAGTGCCCGACCGCATTTTTGCAC
>JGI24022J15233_10000221_pt1 | contig 29584 bp, 16 predicted proteins | sample Ectturendosymbi2_FD_15233 | JGI IMG/M metagenome (IMG submission 15233)
AATAAAGTTACTTTTTTAGGTTTCAGGGGGGGCTATCGCCCCAGTCGCCCCCCTAGATCCGCCCCTGTATCATACAGTCCATTACTGTGGTTGGTAATCGATACTACGAGTAAATCTTATACGCATGCAAGACGTAGTCACAATAGTCAATTACCACAGGAAAAATAGTCACAGCACAACTCGTTATGTTCGTTTGTGCGGAGAGAGTGACGGCATTACTAATGCTTTTGCTGTAGGCGAAAGTGCGCGCCACTGTTAATTTAGTTAAACAGCCGTGTACAAGTATCGGAGTGTGATAAAGGATTTGATGCAAGCAGTGGTTCTTATCCTTTTTTCTACCACGTCTCCCTTAAGTAATTGTTCTTTGTTTCAATTCAAGCTCCTGACTTCAAATAGGCTGTAAAACTAATGCATGTATTGGCATAAGTATTGATCAAACTTTCCATATTGTAGGGCGCATAAGGGCTTGCGCCCCCATGGAAATTTACTGACGCCCCGTGAGCGGGAGCACCCGCCAGTTAAGAACCACTGACATGAAGCTTTTTCAGGTAAATGGGCCCACTAAGCAAGCGATACACCTATTGCGAAAATGAGAAAAGGATGTCAAGTTGAATGGTTGGATACACCAAACACTTACAGATAAAAAAACTTATTTTAAATACTGCTGATGTGAAAGAAGAGCACATTACAATAACGTAAATTTTAAAGAATCATTTTACAACTGCTAAACGCATTAAAAAATGCATCTCCATTGCCATCTAGGCGCAGTAGGGCCGTAATAGCGTATATGATAGTGTTAAATCTGCAGATTTATCCTACAAATCGCTGCGCATATTGCTTGCCATTCTGGTATAAATGATGCAAGCCCACATCACCCTAAAGAATTACTAGGCTGTATATCAGATCAAACATATTCCATTTTAGTTTCACGAATTGAAGTTGTATTCTCAAATTGCAAAAGATAAAGAAAACAGGAAACTTTCTCTTTATCCCCGAAAGCACATGCTTGATATACTATAGTATGCATCGGGTTTGCTGGGTTTGCTATTAGCTTCCTAGTTCGACTGCAATGTGTGGCGATATTAATGACATTTTGATTTTCGCTACCATGCTACTGTACTAGCTGTTGTTATTTTGTATCTTTGAGGTTGCTTTGCAAGAAAGATCAGTAATGTGTTGCACAAAGATTGCAACTGCAGTAAGTTAATGGTGGTTACTTTCACTGCAAACTGCTAGATTTATCGCAAATTTTGGGCTATAATTTAGGCTAGTTTGGAGTAATTTGGGCTGGTTTTGTGCTTGTTTTAGGAGGACATGGGGCTGTTTTTTAACCAGGACCTGGCAACACTGATTGCCATAGCGCTATATATTCGGCAGTTAGCTAGAGGAAGCTTGTCGCGTTTCAGTTTTTCAATGGTTGAACCCGCGATAAATTTGGCGTCATTTCGAATGAACTGATGTGAAGCCTGAAAACGCTTCCTTGGTTGTGGCATTGTTCGTCCTAAAATCAACGTCAACGTGTCTCACTACTTGAGAGTGTTTACAATGGTTGCGTAATCAGTTTAAAGTCGGCAAATATTTGCTTTCTGAAAATCTACTCTCCGTTTTGGTTTATTATCTGCAAATGGTTGCCTGCTGAAAAGCTGCTCTCAAACCTTCCTTCAATAATTGATTTTGCGCCAGGTCTCAGGGTATTTCAATACCCCATAAAACTCGGCGCCCAGGGCATAATGCCCCCATTGCCCCCTATATCCTCTTGACCGTGGATTCTTTGTTTGATATTCGTTAAGGACTATGAAGACGAAACACTTACTACTGTAACGAAATTGCAGACAGAGCGGGTCTGGTGTTAGGCGATAAACATGGAGTTTGGCAGAAAAAGAGTGCAAAATCATGGGTGGCAAACTGCGCACGTACCCTTATTCTTTGGCTAATCAGTGAGTTGGCTTCGCAATTATTAGTAAACAAAAACACCAGTTTTTGCTCAGCTATTTTAATTTGTGCCATGTTGAAGAAGAAACTAACAACAACATGTATACAGCCATTGCCGAATTATCACAAAAACTGAGGTATGTTTCCCTTCTTTCAAAGGGGCAGTTTTCAGGATTGTCCATGGGACATATTTGTCTGTCCCATCACATAGCAATTTATGCCTGTCCCATCACACGGGATTCCCATTATAATATTAATATGGAATACAATTCAATAAAATTATTAAATTTATGAAAGTTTAGATTTAGCATCTACTAAATAGGACTACATGTACAAAGACTTGCAAAAACGACAAAATTCATTGACTTTAAAATTCAGAAGTATAGTCTAAGTATGACAATTCAGTATCATTCTGACACTCTCATTCTATTTCTGAAGTTGCTAGGACATGGCTACTGTCTCATGGGAAATACAAATGTGTGCTGTCCCATCCCATCCCATGGGATGTTTCACATGGGATTCCCATAGGAATGACATTCCTATGGACAAGCCTGGCAGTTTTATAGCAAATTATTTGTACATTTGTGTCGTGTAAGAAAACATGATGAGAAGCGCACAAGGTTGTTTGAAATACAGAACCATATTACAAAATACTTCAGAATATAAAGTAAATAGTTCATTTCTTTGGTTACTATTACTGGCATATGTTGATCATAAGAAACACTTGTCAGCTCACGTTGACCTTTTTCAATCAGAGAAAGAGCCATGCAAATTCTTGAATTTCAGGTCAAAAATATTGCTATTAACAGGCAATATCTAGTTAAACGGCGACCAAAACGTAATTTTCAATCTTTTCCCATTACCTACGTTTTAACCTGTTTTTTTTAAGGAAAATGTTAGGAATCCGATATGATCTTGTAGGGACCCGATTTCTCTGATTCTAGGGACCCGATTTTCTTTGATTCTAGGGACCCGATTTTCAATTCTAGGGACCCGAATCGGGTCCCTAAAACACCTTAAAAAAACTGTTTTAACTTAAAAGTTTTTATGGCTCATCATAAACTACTGCTGTAAGCGTAATTGCGGCAACTTCCTCACAACAGTTAATAAAGCAGCGGTGAAGTGCATGCAACACACAAGTTTCATATTTTTGCAACCGAAAACATCAATATTTCATACACTATACCCATGTCTGCAAATTTCCTTAAAAACGCCTTGTAACAAAACCTTACACTAAGCCTATCAACATTGCTGCACAGCTGCCTGGTTGGAAACAAATCAAAAAACAGCATTCTTTGCCAGCTTTGCCAATAAGTACAAAGGTTCGATTAGATAACGTTGTTTTTAAGGAAACAGACTAAGGTTGATACCAAACGGCTAGGCATTTTCTAAACGACGTGAAATCACGCCACTCGGCAGCAAAAGTGATGCTTACCAACGTAACGGGAATGGAGAAATAATAAACAAACAAGCAAATCAACAAAACACCTTGCAAAAAGCTAAGGTAGCAATGAGTCAGAAAAACTGATAACTTGTGCTATATTTCCGGAGATTGGAGTTTGATACTTTGCTTGCTTACTAAATTTTGTTTTAAACTAGACCTTCAGTATGTTTGCTTGATATCTCAGTGCGCTGTTGCTCTGTGGGATACAGAAGGTCCATCTGATCCAAATCGGTCTCAAGAGAATGCTAGCAACATCTTCGGACTTTCGATTTATTTTAGTTCTGTAGTCATCTTCAACATCAAGCATAACTTTACTAGAGGAAATATGGACAAGTTGCAGGTACCTTTTTAAAAAAACTGTATTGGCATGGCGATTAGAATATTTTCTAAGTAAAACCTTGCATTAAACTTGGAATGTTACTTGCAGGTTTTCCTTGAAACAATGAGAGACTGCACAAATAGATCCAACGAAGGACTTTTTCAGGTGATAAAGCTTACAATGCACGCTTTTATCGTTCTTTCACGGCAGCTGGTTGATTATAGTCTACAGCAGTGGTGCCCGTAGCCACGTTTTGATGTTTGTGGCGGCAAAAACATTTTTAGGGGGCAAGATTTTGTTTTTATTTGTATGTTTAAAACAAATTATCCCGAGAACAACAAAATTTGTGAAGGCGCTGCCCCCAAATGCCCCACTCCCCGCCCTTTTTGTCACCAAACGCTTTCAACTCAGTTTCCTTCACGCGGGACACCGAAGCTATTGACTGAAACGTACCTCATAGAAACGTCCTCTTTGGAAGAGTTGGCCTGAACTTTACGCTTAGTGTTCCTATCCAATACAGTACAATTTTAAACCTGTCATACAGTTACGGACACAACTAAAAAGTTACTGACAAACTCAACGGCTGAATAGGTACTGGCAAACTGTACAGTTATTGATGAACTCAAGGGTTTCCAAATTTAACCGGTACACCAGGGCGGTCTCGTTGTACAACGGTGGGGAACACTGCTGGTCTGCAGAACTAATGCTGCATTTCTAACTGCAGGATCTGGTCATAGTAGTGAGAGACTGGAGTAGTGCAGAGTTTGGCTATTGTTGGGAAGGTGGTCAAGACTATATGGATTCTATGCTTTCCGAAACTTGCCCCGATGGTCAAACACAAGCCTTTTTTAAAGAACTCAAATATAGCTTCAAAAGCGTCAAAGTTTTTCTTATGCCTCCTCCAGACCAACAACTCATGTGGAAACCAAGTCCAGTTGGTATCATGAAAGGTAAGTAGACCAGGTACTTACTACTGAAAGGCATTTTTTCACAACCAAGAATGAGATACTATAATTTTAACAGAGTATATATTTCGCCTACAGTAGGAGTGGTCATCTTCAGCTCTGCGAAATGCGTGATAGTATTAACTTAAATAGAACCCACAAACAGTAGCCTACAGCTCAGCTAAGAATAAGAATTTACAAGATTGTGTTACAAGCTGCCGATTTCAAAGACGATAANTAAATGCTCTCATGGGAACCACAAACAAAACAAACGTATGTTATGACAAGACTGTTTTCGAAACGTTTGCTGGGTCGTATCTGTTCCTCACGCTTTCCAATCCCAAGACCAACCTGAACACGTAAAATGATACTGGTAGTGGGCTACCTGCGTATATGCACGTAAACAGGACTACCACGCTAGAGCAGTCAACTGAAATATTTCAAATAAAACAAAACTTAAAGTAAAACAAGAGACAAAACAGGTTGAAAGCACAAAATGACAAACAAAGACAAAATATTAACGAAAACAGATAAAAGCAAAAGCCTCCGTTATCAAACAGAGAATTAAAATGTTAAAATAAATACAGTAGAATTGATATCTAAAAAGGCGAGGAACAAATCAAAATGACCAAGCACTCTGAATGTGAGAGTAGTCAGAAAAATACAGAACTTTAAAGAGTGTAAACCAGAAAAACTCACGAGAAAATTACATCATAACTAGTTAAATAAATAAGAACCAAGATGAGAAATCAGACTCAAAATCACGTGGTATCTGATAAAATCATACGGTCCAAGTTACTTGAAGCTTTTATTCGATGCGTCCATTTATCTTCACACCAATCAAGGTTTTCATGCACGGTAGTTGTTCCATGAACGCCCACTTGTAGCAAGAGTATAAGAGCGGTAGGTTGACCTTTGTGTCTGGGTATTCATAACAGTCTTCTAATATGCATTGTAAACAAGTTTAGAAATGCAGTAAAGTTTATGACTTTGATTGAGTTTCTAAGAGAAAACTGTCTTCAGACACTTTTGCAAAAAGCGACACTTTGTAAGCTGTAGCTATTTACGTAAGCAATCATAAAATGCGTTATGCTTCGGTGAACGTGCCCCGCATGCAAGACGAACATGTTCGAATTAAGTCGTAAACTTGCGCATAGCTATGTACACATAGCAGCACAAATAATTTTCCTATCTCCATTACATTACGCCATTTGATTTCTATTTTTGCTCGCGCGATTGGTTGATTTCGATGCATTTTTTCCTTCTGCCGTTTAGACCAGCGCTCTTCAACCTTTCTGCCATCGAGGAACCCTTGATATAGCCTACTTGCGCGTTTGTCATGGAACCCCCAAAAATTTAAAACCACGAATTACTAGCAAGAAAATCAAATATTTCGTTATTAGACACTTCAACAAATAAACAGTTATTACAGATTTTAAAAAACAAGAAATTCGATGACTCGGTTGTTCTTGCATTTCTTTTACCATCTTCTTAAATCGTGGCTCCACGTTGCTCAATGCAATCCTCATACACATATCCACACTCTTCAAACCACTTCTATTCTTGTTCTTAATAGTTGTTAAAGAAGAAAATGCTGTTTCACGCAAATAGGTATTGGGATATTGACACAGAAGTTTCAATGCATCCTTTGCAATTGCTGTTCCCTCTTTGCACAGAAAAATCCAAAAATATTCCTTTCCATTTTTTTCGAAGATTTCGTCCAAGTTAATATCATTACAGATATTCAGGAGTTCTTCTTGTTGTTGGGAAGTGCTAATAAAAGGATTAACTACCCACTTCAGCGAACGGGAACTTTCAGATTCTTCTTCAGGAAAATACCGGTAGAAATTTTTCCTCAAACGCTTTGGATGCCCCAACACTAATTCCTTTATTTCAGCTGTATCCTCAACTCCGGAGTACTCACCTAAAAATTCATTCAAAAACAGAAAAGACGAATAATCATTCTTTGAAACTTTACTGACCCAGCAGTCAATTTTTCCTTTGAAAACATCAATTTTGCCAACTTGGGAAAATACATTTGATCTTTTCCCTTGAACACTGGTGTTGAGCTTGGACAACACATCGAATATTGAAGCCAGATATGCCAATTTGGAAATCCATTTATGGTCAAGAAAATTAGTTGCACATTCACGATTTTTTTCTGCAAGAAAAATTGACATTTCCCGTCTTAATTTGAACACACGAGCCAAAATTTTGCCACGAGATAAACATAAGAGTTACATTATCAGAATCCATTTCTTCACACAATTTTTGAAAAACTCTGGGAGATTTTCCTTTACCACCACATTTTATGTAATTCACACTTTTCACAGTCATATCCAAAACACTTTCCAGCTCCGTTGCTCTCTGCTTATCAGAACTAAGCGGTTTTACAGCCAGAGTTTCACGATTAATGATACAATGTTTTAACACACAGTTAGTAGCAACTGCCTTGACACGAGCACCAACTCCCGAAAAGCGCCCAGTCATCACAGCTGCCCCGTCTGTAGTTACAGAACAACACTTTTCCCATGGTATTTGTTTTTCTGTCATGAATTCGTTGAGTTTACTAAACACCTGTTCAGCAGTTGTGTTCACATCCAAGTCTTGGCAACACAAATATTCATCACCAATATTATACGAATCAATATCTGGAAATCTTATGTACGCAAGCAGTTGTGCTGTACTCCCAATATCAGTTGATTCATCCAGTTGCAGTTCATAACATGGAGCTTTTCCGATTTTATATAAAAGTTGTTCCAACAAATCTTCCGCCATATCAAATCCCCGTCTGCTTGCAGTGGTATCGGACAGAGGTATGTTTCGTAACCTGCATTCAGTTTCCTTGTCAAGGAGCTGCTCTGCTATTATTTGCAACGCTGGTTTAATAACTTCCTCAGCCAAAATAAGCAGTTTCTTTGCTTTAAGAATATGATGCGACAGTCGATATGAAGTCAACAACAAATCTTGATCAGTTTTCACTGCTCCTAAGTAAGAATCTTTTTGCTTGCGCACGCTGCTTTTCATATTTTTAAAGTATGAGAGAGTCTTTGTCACGTGCGCAGGATGATTGGCTTCCAATGTCTTTGTAATTTGGCTGGAGCCAGAGCAGAATTAGAAAGTCTATAACAGCAAATCAGACATTCAGGCTGAGGAGCTACAATTAAGAATTTGGTCGTCCAGCAAAAAAAACCCGTATCTCAAATATGTCTCGTCCCATTTTCTAACTTTGACAACTGAATTACATTTGGTCCGCTTGGGAGGAGGTGCATCTTTCACATTTGAACTACATTGCTCATTACCCTCCACACCTTTTCTGTTGTTATCATTTCTCTTCACATAAGAAAATATGCTACTTTGCTTCACCTGGCTTGACTAAATGGTAAAAAGTTGTATTTCACACAGTTTTTATTTTATTCTCACAAACGCTGAATAGCAGCTCTAGTATGTAGTCTACTCTCTACTCAATCTACTCTACTGCGAACTGTACATCGGCAACATCGTCTTACAGTGATGCAACAATAACGTTCTTCTTTAACTGCTCAAGAATGAACAAGTGAAGCAACAACTAACAATGTTTCTTTTTCGGCTATTAACTGCACTCAATCTCGTGTACAACTAACTGGCCTACTTGGAGTCGGAAAGCGGCACAATGATCTAATTTTATAATGACGTATTAACATACTGAAAAAAGAAATCATTTCCCCTGAAAACCGAGGAACCCCCACGCAACCCTTAAAACTCACGGAACCCCAAACATGTTTTGCGGAACACCTGTTGAAGAGCACTGTTTTAGATGGTGTTATGCCACACGTGATTTAAAGTAATTTGGTGATATTTCAACAGTGCCATTAAGCAGTTGCTGAAACATTATCTTGATAGCGGCATTGCGAACCAGCGTGTTTCTTCGGTGAAAGATGATTTACCTTAAACTACAAATTTCAATATAAGAACATCTTTGGCCTGTTTTTAGAATGGACTATAATATGGAACCTTGGCTGTTTCCTGAAATTTTTGTGGGAAACTTGTGCATGAATAACGCCAGCTTCAAATCGTGTTGTTTCAAACTGTTGTGAAGATAAAATTGAATTGTTGATAAGCAGTGGTGTGTTTAAGGGGAAGCGAGCGAGGCACTTGCCTCAGACCCCCATTTTCGGGGGCCTCCCTTGAGGTGTTACGCGTACAAATTTTTCTTATTTTGGGTGAACAACGCATTTTTCACTTATTTAATGTGCTACAAAGCAGGTCATAAGCAAGTGCTCTGCTTCCAAAGGGGGCCCCCATCAGAAACTGTAATGTGCAGGTATTTTGCTTTCAAACGGGCCCCCAAACGCCACTGAAATGTGTAAGTACTCTGCTTTCAAAGGGGCCCCTGACAGCAACTGTAATGTGTAAGTAGCGTGCTTTAACAGGGGCCCCAAACAGCAATTGTAATGTGTAAGTATCTTGATTCCAAAGGGGCCACAACAGTAACCGTAATGCAAAATTATTTGCTTTAAAAGGGGGCCCTGACAGCAGTTGTAATGTTTAAGTACCATGCTTTCAAAGGGGCCCTCAACAGCAATTGTAATGTGTAAGTACCTTGCTTTCAAAGGGCCCCCAACAGCAGCAGTAATGTGTAAGTACTATGCTTTCAAAGGGCCCCCGAACAGCAACTGTAATGTAAAAGTCCTTGCTTTCAAAGAAGCTACCAACAGCAATTGTAATATGTAAGTAGCTCGCTTTCAAAGGGCCCCCAACGGCAATTGTAGTGTGTAAGTACTATGCTTTCAAAGGGGCCCCCAGCAGCAAGTGTAATGTATAAGTACCTTGCTTTCAAAGGGGCCACCAACAGCAACTGTAATATGCAAGTACTATTCTTTGAAAGGGGCCCTAACAGCAACTTTATTGTGTAAGTACTACACTCTCAAAGGAGTCCCACTACCATCTCCAATGTGCATGCAAAGAAAAGCTTCAAACCAACTTCTATACCTAAAAAATGGTGGGTTAAAATATCTTCCAAAAAGTTCTGAAAAGACCCTATCAAATAAGAGCAAACATTTATACCAAAGGATAATTTTTACACCAAATGATGATTGTTAGAGATTGGAATGTTTGGTGTATTGATAATTTTTTGAAAATGCCACATTTAAACAGAAAGTGTCCAAGTGGAGCAGCAGAAAGAAGGATGAGATTTAAAGCAAATTTAGTGTCTTAAATCTTCTTGGTTGTTGTTTATGGTTTCATGCATTCCCATAAATATATGAATGTAACAAATTCAGATTACCAACTAGGCAAGCAGTTTATGATAGGGGAAATTGTGAAACTTTCAAAAGGGTAAGCTTTGTAGTTTATTAATTGGTGAAAGCAGAGAAATGGGGCGTGAAAATAAAGTGGAGGCGATGCCAACTTGCTATTGCCTAACTTTTATGTGTTGCCAGCCGTGTCTTCCCAACTTTCAGTGTTTTCAAAGTTGTGAATCATGAACACCCTTTTGCATTTTCTCCTTCTGCTACGTTAGTAATGCCGTAGTCTCAGGAACGTATTCTTGAGTGGCCGTATCTTAGGCTTGATCAAAAGTTATTATCACGGTTGGCTGAGTATGATGACGTCGTCAGAGGGCCCCCTTTTTTAGAGAATGCCTCGGGCCCCCCCAAACTTAAGCCCACCGCCGTTGATAAAACTACAAAGCTTTCCCGAGTTATTATTGATATAGAATGCAAAATAACCGACGGCTAGTACGATCAAAACTAACTTCAAACATGACCGCCCTAAAAAATATATAAAATTGGCAAATTAACTTGCCTGCACCAGGCACCAAGGTGAAATCATTTCAGTCTTTCAAGGGTTACTTCCTCCCGACCCTCACCAGAGGAAAACCTGTATAAAAATTAATGAAATGAATGAAACATCGAGGATCACATAAACGACTGGCCAAACACACGTTGCGCAAACCCACAAGCCTAAAACACTGCTCTTGTAGAATTTACGAGTGAGTGATGCAACGAGAGTTTGTTTGTTTCTAGTTGCTTTTTGGCGCTGTACAATAATGAAGTTGTGTAGCGTCAGGCCATATTTATATTATACACATCAAGAAAATAAAGGTTTGCCCTCTGATTAATTGCAGAAAACACAAGACAACAGCGCATCTCCACTGAATATTGTTGTGATTGGTCAGATGTTTTGCATGCATCACTAGAGTTACTGTAAATGTCACTTGACACGGATAAATGATTAATAGTAATCTGATAAATTTTCTATGCCAACTGCGACACATGGCAGTATTTCAACAACTGTCCATTTTAGTTCAGAAATATTTGTCTTAGGAAACCTTTCGATTTTTAAAACAATGTTTTCGAATAAAAATCTGTGTTGCACACAGTTTATTATGAAAACACTTTTTCACAGGTAAAAAAGAAATTTAGAAAAAAGCGCCGATTGTCAAATTCGTGATATTTCAGGTGGCGGGATTCACTGATCTGAAAAAATGTTTATATTTTGCATGTTGGGATACATTCACCAAAATGGTTGACTGTAACAGACAGCAAAAATCCAAAAAGGTTTTCGTCTAATTGCTGCACGAGCCAAATGCTGCAAAACATCCTCTAAACAAGTGACCAACTGATGTAAAATTTGCAAAAATAAAAGGGGTAGCTTTTTTGAAGGTTCCTTTTATCTGAGAATAAACTTGAATCTTTGTGAAAATTGGTAAGGCAATCATCGAGCAAGAAAGCTCTTGTATAGAGTTTATCTTTTTGTTCCACAGGTCTCTTTAATTGTTCCCTCCATGATTTACACGACAACGCTGATAAAATACCTAATTTTTGTAATTTGTATTTCAATTGAAAAGTGAAGAACAAAACGAAAACGTTCATGAAAAACAACATCGGTGAAATTGCACTATAAAGGCTATAAGAGGCTTTAAAAGAGTTTCACTTCAATTTTTTCAATCATTTGTTTTATTTCAAACGTATCTGCAAATCATATTGTTTGTGAGTACATTAGTATGTTAGCAATGTGTCTTCCTGCTAAAATAGTAAAGAGGTCATAAATGGATTCCTTAAATTTGAACCCACAAGCCCCATCAAAATATTGACATTTCCCAGCACGGAGGAGTGGGCATTTCCACGTAGAAAAACACTTTCTGTAGTGTCTAAAACGTTTGCTTTCCACAGATGTCGGTGTGCTCTTTCAATCCTGTCTGCGAATCTTGGCGATGCAGATTGTTCACGACATTTTGAAACCGCGAAAGATTGATGGAAAAGAGCTGAACACCGATAATTTAAAGGAATATCTCATCAGCATGGAAACCACTTTTGCCACAAGTGACGCCAGTTGTCCAAACACATTGGCGTATGTAAGTAGCCTCAAAGACGTTTGTACTCGCGCAGATATGATATTTTGAAGAAGAGGTTGAAGCACGTAGAATGCATTCTAAAGCGTCATGGATTCGGTTTCGAAAACGATCAAGCCATGTGATCTACTTCTTCAGTAACGCCAGTAACCTCCGTTATGGTGTGAGAACCACGAAACATATTTTCAGTCGGTGCCTCATTTTTCTGAATCAGATAAACCACTTCACTTTTGCGCATAGAAACAAACATTTTGCTGGGTAAAACAAAAAGAATGGCTAACTAGCACTAAAAACACTTTCTCACTTCATCTAACAATTGTCAAAATCCTGTTTTTGCAAGTGTGTTTCTTTAAACTATTATGATAGTTTGTTGGCGTGTTGGCATTCAACATTTATAATTACGTACAGCAACCAGCTTTACTTTCATAAAAAGTAAAAATCTTGTTTGATAATTTATGAAATACACTATAGTTAAAATCTAGAGAAATGTGTTTTTAGTATCCTTGTATGTGCGTTTAATATTTCATTTGTTTAAAGCAGTGGTTCTTAACCTTTTCTCCATCAGGCCCCCCTAAAGTAATTTTTCTTTGGCTCACGCCCCCTTACTTTAAATAAGTTGTAAAAACAAACGTATCTCTTGGTGAATTTGTTTATTTTTAAGGTTTTGTAACAAACACTAAGTCCAGGGTTTTGTTAAGGCGTTTTAGGAACCCGATTTGGGTCCCTAGAATTGAAAATCGGGTCCCTAGAATCAGAGAAATCGGGTCCCTACAGGTCCATATCGGGTACCTAACATTTCCGCAGTAGAAAAAAAACTGCTAAGTGTTAAATGCGTAGAGTACAAACACACACAGTCTGCACAAGGCAGATTGGGAAAAATAGACACAACAGAACAATTCATACCGAGTTTGGAGGTAGAACAACAGGGTTACAGACACTTTCCTAATACTTTTGTTCACTAGCCCGTAACACTAGGTACAACACTACATCCAGAGTAGGACACTGAATCCAACCCTGGTCAAGGCCAGGTAAAGTACGGAAGTAGTATGGCATGCACACACACTCAGACGAAAAAACACTGCAACGTCCGAGCACTCAGTCACAAAGTAAAATGCGGTTGTAGTGTTCAACGAATAAGGACGAATATAAACAAGCAACCACACGTTGTTAGAATTTCTGCATCGTTCAAGAAAGTGGTATATATTTTTTCACAATAAGGCCTCAAGATAGGAATGTTGAATTGAACCTGATGACTACTAACACTCGCTCGTCACGGAAGGTTGTATAGAGCCCTGCAACCAAAATTATAGGCCACTGATTGTTTGACAATTTTGGCCAATATGTGGTGCAACATTATTTTGCAGCATTAGATGAAAAACGCTTTCTTTTAAGCGACACTGTAGAAGATTTACCGGTAGTCACATGTATGCATGTTCCCACTCTAGCCCGCATGCTTAATGTGTTGCGGTTGCTTGTTCTTGACTTGTGCAAACCTTTGCAAATTCTTTGTTTTTTTATTCATTCTGCATAGCTTTGCAACCGCACACTACTTCGCAGAGTGAATACAGATTACTATGACTAATTGTACATCGGTTTGGGAACCAGTGGTTCCCAAGCACTTTCGAGCCGTTACCCTAATCAAGGTAACGATTATGTCTTATTACATTTAATGTTTCGCAGTGATCGCTCATAATACAGAACAACGTTTTGGTTTCGCAGCACCCCCTAAAAATCGTATATTACCCCCAGGAGTAATTTACCCCACTTTGGTAACCACTGGGTTAAACGCTATAACCGCGTTTTTGCATAAGATCCCAGAATCTCAAACCATTCAAATGTGAAAAAAATAGCACGGTTAATCGCACAAACCGGATATTTCAACAGAAATGTTAATTTAATTTTTAGATTTAAACATTTATTCAGCGCCGCTTTAACCTGAGTAAAAGACACGGTTCCGAGATTAACCAGCTGAGTGTCGCCATTGGGATGGCTAGAAAGCAAAGTTATTATTTCTTTGGCCAAGAAGTCGACGTCGTATGGTGGTCTGTAGCTGCCAAGCCGCATTGAAAAACTTATTCTCACATTCAACAATAGTGTGGCTCAAGTGCAGTTGAATCTTCATAAATATACATTGTCGCATCACAGAAGAACACGGCGGGAGTACTGTATAGAAAATTAGTACCATNNAGGTGTACGGCCACANTGCAGAAAGCTCGTCGAATTACAGAAAGCCAAANCGNCATCACACGCTGCGTGGANCTCTNTCAAATGCGACAANGGCNCAGNTGTTATTNNTAAANGGACTTGGCATGCCGACTAAAAAGTCCCNCTAGTTGCNCCCCTGNNTGTTTGCATNCAGACTCGAATNCGGCCTGCAAAATTTCAAGATACTTAACCCCGACTTCCATCTCTGCCGGAACTAAACCAAATAACATGTAGCGACGTAAAATGAGCACTGGCGTAATGTTTGAAAGGGACACATTCCTGTTCAAAAATTGTATATGTTGTAGAGCATGTAAGGGTTCGCGCCCCCCTAGAAATTTCTTGACGCCCCCCCCGGTTAAGAACCACTGGTTTAAAGTGTAATTTTTTGTTTGCATCAGTTGCACTTTGTGCTTGCAAGTAATGCCTCAAAACCAGGTATTCTAGCAAAAGAATTTATGTGTTCCTTTGGGTCAAAACACTGTTGCAAAGTTTAGTTCAGCTTCATTGTACTCACTTTGTACCAGCTTTGAAGTATCAGTGTCACAAAAGGTCTGCCGCGCCCATCTTCTTTTGATTGCGCCTTTGGCTACACTGCTACTAATGTAGTGAATGCTGCATTGGTGGCGAGTCAGTGGCAATTGTCACTGTCTTTCCACCAGCACCAGGAGTGAACTTCCCCATTTGCAACCTTCCAGTATGAAACTGGGCAGGCCACAAGTACAGTTGCATCCAATCCAGCTTATACCAACAGTGGCCCGAGCTCAACACTCGTGTGGCTTTTTATCCGTATACTTTAAAACGTAGGTATAACTCATGACTGTTATTGATTCTTGCTCGCAGTATATTAAGGACAAGAGGATCCAGCAGATGATGAATCAAACTTTGCAAGAATATCAGGAAAAGCTTTTCAAAGTAAGAAAAAATAAACTAATGTACATTTTTGCAACAGTTTTTATATTTTTCAGAATGTTGAAAACCTAGCAGTAGCAATTGGTAACATTCGCGCCTTCTTCAACAAAAGATGTTACCAGCAGCTCTTTATCTTCTAATTTTCAGGTGCGAATAGGCATTAAGACTGAATGCTGCTAGGGCAAACCTTTTCATCTTACCGTTTTTTGTAAAATCTTCAGTAATGGCCATAAAGCTATGAATCTAAAAGGTTTTTGCACCTTTGCTTTTGAAAACAAACGTTATTGGTTATCTAAAAAATGAGTTTGAAAGTCTTTGGATTAGTATCAAAAACATTTCATCTGTCAGACAGAATACGGTTGCAAAATGGTCGAGATAGCTTGTAAAAACCTATTTTGTGATATGATGATTCACATTCGATATCGTCGTCGGCACCGATCAATATCAACCTAAAAATAAACCTCGTTGCTTAACGTAATGTCATTGAGATGATGTTTCTCGGATAAGGTGATATATGCTTACAAAACGACAAAACGCAGAAAATTTGAAAAAGCGCTGACGTTTGTTTCCATAAATTTATCTTTACCTTTTTGTCAGTGTAGGTGTTATTGCAGCGTAATGTCTTAGTTTATTGGTCTTATGCCTCAGCGAAGTCTTTTTGTCTTGTTGATGTCAGCCAACATTATTTCAATATGCTGGTCTTGTTGTTCAGATAAAACTCAAGAACAGTGTCTCAAAACTGTGGTGGTTATACTGTTGGTAAATTATCATTGAAGCATAACTACAGAAAACGCTTCAAAATTTTTAAATGATTGTTGCAAAGTTACAATTTACTTTCCATGCACCTAGCTAAAGTGGAATGTAAAAAGATCAAACAATGTGTGTTGCCAGTTTTGAGGAAAACAGGGAATAGTTAAAGACGCGTTCTTCACAGATTCAAGATTTGCGTCTGAACTCCAGAACAACTTTTTTGAAAAGCATTTCGCAAACATGCTGCATTTTAGTATTTTGTTCCGTTTTTGACTGACACAAAGTACAATATGGCATGAAAATGTCAATATTTTGCACAGATAACTATGTTGCGAAATCATTGAAATTTATTGTCGTTCGTAAATATTTTTTTGTGTGTGAAAACAGAACAGGGGATGGCTTTCGCGTGAAGCTTCACGAAGACAACAACACGAGAATTTAAAGCAAAGCTTTATGACTAGTTTTAAAGAAAATGTCACCGCTCCATACATTGAAGACAACTTGACAAACACCTCAGTGCAAGTACTATCAGACCTAATTGAAGAGAGATTCGCAGCATATAACAGTGGTGCACTCTTCGCACAGAAGGTGAGATCGCAAAGGAAACGTCATTGGCTCTTGTTTTTTGCGTGTTTTTCTCCAAGAGGTTTAACGGAAAAGACAACCTGTAAATATCTTGTAAAAAACGTTCCAAAAAACATAACCATGCCAATATTCGATTTTAACTTTCTCAAAAATCATTCTGCCGTCGAATTCCTTTCAGGAACTGCAGCATCGTTTGCTTGTATGATTTCGAAGTTTCAATAAGTCGCTCGCAAAGTACAGTAACTTTTCTTGGTATTGCGGTGACTCAAGGCAAAACGGTCGTAGGCAGGATTTGAATGAAAAAACGCCGCTACTTTTTTCGCAGGTAATGTGGATTGTAGCCGGCGTCGTCATCGGTGCCGGAGCGGTTGCGGTGGTTGTTTTCTGCCCCGCAGTGGTCACAGGTATTCAGAGCATCATCAGTTCACCCATAACAAGAAAGATCGTATCCGAGGCTGTTCCACTCCTTGTTCCACTGGTCAAAGAAGCAGCTGCTGGTACTTATACTTCGAACGATATGCATTGGGACAAATCACTGTATGCTGTGGTCTCAAAGTTATCGCCTTCGACCTAAGGTATTGTCTGACGTTTGTGACAAAAACGAATTGACGAAACAGTATAAGAACTGATTGATTGGAAGAATTTTCTCTCACATAACATTAGTCAAGTTCATTCGTTCTTTACCACGAAGCAATGTCTATTACTATAAGCTTATGAAAAATGCAATCATTTTCATGAAAGCAAGAAGAGAACGTCAAATCAGGAAAGCGGATGCCATATATTTCCTTTCTTTATGTTTATTGAAGCACAATTAAATGAGATCGCATTTAAATTGCCAAATGCGACATTTTCTGCCTTTTTTATATGGCACATTTGGTAGGACCTGGAGAAACACAGGTACCTTTATTCTGTCGTGACAGCATCAGTGATCACTCCCTAAAGTTAATTCCCACTTGAAGACAAGTTTGAACTTTTTCCTCGTTCTTTGCTAACATTTATTGAAGAAATAATGTATTTCCAAGTGAAAAAGCTGGATGAAGGACGCTTTACCTGGGAAGATGACAATTTACGCATTTTGGGAATTAGGAGTTTGTGACAGCCATTCGAAACAATACACCACAGTTAATTTCTTTGATACAATTTTAATTTCCAATGTTTGAAGTAATTGCATCCAACCATTTTCTCACACTTCGTGGCAAAGCCACAAAACCTCTATCAACTGTGGAAAAGTTTTTACAATAATTCCGTCGTAGTTTAACCAGCGGTTTAGTAACACACTAAAACTAGAATAAGGCTACTTGATTCTCCACAAACAATTAAGCCACTGCCATGCTGAGACAGTGGCTATGCTCTATTACTGATTAGCAGGATATGTTCTTTATATTCTCGCGTTGGGGCAAGAGACAGTGACCAAGTTGATCACACTCTTCTAATTATAGAGTTGTTTGTAATGACAACTGCAATTTTAAAACAATATAAAAGTGCATATAAAGATGTATCAGAAGCTTGGCTTATGTGACAAACATCTCGTACACACTTTGGAATAAAATGTCTTTACAGAAAAAGTGTGATTGTTTCGTAACTGGGGTAAACGAAAACAACGCAACCACGCTAACAAAATTGTTTTCTTTTGCTTGACCACTTTTACAAAAACCACTTGGGCCATGTCAAATAAATTCTAAGAAACACTGCGCTATGGGATGTTTTTAAACCACATTTGATTCTCAGTGTAAGTCTTTATATTCTTGATGTCGGTAATGTGACATTTTGGCCACCCTTGACCACGAATCATTATTGCTGCACGTCATGTTTATAGGCAGCATGATTTTAGATCAGGTATAAATTACAATAGCTATCAGAATAGTTATAATCTCCTTGCTTCATGGGGTGGTGGAGATCTTCGGAGAAATAAATCCCATTTTTGCTCTTAAAGTACTTTCCACTATGTTGAATGAAAATTTTGGAAAGTTTCCTGTCGTATTTTTTTATTAAAGTTCTGATCTTACAAAGTGTATGCGTTGTGTAGCTTTGGTCATTGGCTTTTGATCATTAAATACTTTTAAACAGACCAGCAGGTGATCCTTCTACATAAAAAGGGTATCGAAAGTGCGTGCAAGCCCATTTCCTTGTTATTTTAGTGAAACAAAATTGTTTAAAGAAGCTTACACTGTAGATTACAGTCTTGCCACGTTTAAATTTTTTTATCTGGAAATAAGTTTGGCCCTTAATGCACAGGTGTTGAGTTCGTCTTGGCTCCTCAACATGAAACGTTTGTGATCCTGAAACTACAACGAAAGAAGACTTCGATTACTTGAGAAAATTAATTGAAGAAAGTAACCTAGAAGTTTACCGATGAATTCACGACAATCCAAACGAAGCTGAAAACTAAACAACGACTAAAGACATTAACTCTTTTAGAAAATTGTCATGTGTATCTTTTTGATGTATTGTGAATCTGTACGTTGCGCACTTATTGTGAGTCATCTCTGGGAGAGAGTAACCTAAGATCGTATAAGAAAATTATTATACTAAGAAATAACTTCAAATTGTAAATAGAATTAATAATGAAAACAGATAAAAATATTGTTTTAAATACCGATTCGAAATTCACGATTAAAACACGTGACCACTAGGGTTGCGAACGTACTGCGCACCGCGATACGCCGTCACGTGACCACGGCGCGACCTGTTGTGTTTTGCTCGCGACCAAAAACGCATTACTAAGATCTGTCTTGCTCACGGTCATCCCGGAGAAGCCTCTAACCTGCAGGTAGTCTGATAGGTTAGATCTAGACTACAAAGAAACAGTTGGCGAACGAGTGGGATCTGGCAAATTCGTGAACCAGGACACGCTTGTAGCTAACTAATACCCCAGAACGGTTAGGACCTGAACAAACTAAGGTCATAACCAATTTTCAGACAAACCGTTTCAGGTCAGTCTAATAGGGAAGCTTACTCTCTTCCTCAATGAAAGAATTGAATTCGTATTCAACCCCTGTTGTTAACCACTGATGTGTGCAGTAACTTATGTTACGTGCCTTAATTAACGATCATTATTATAAACCCCTGTTGTGATGAATATCGCAGTGCCTGAAGTTGTACTAATAAAACCATGAGTGAATACAATTTTGTTGTAATAAACTGAGCGGTTCGAGCGAAACCGGTGGGTCTACGTTTCTTAATTGTTAACTTGGGCGTGCCATGGACACTTCCTATTAATCAGTGCTCTCGTGGAATTGTCCTAAACGTGTAGTGGTCTTCTTCTTTAGAAGGGGACTGCCACACAGGCTTCATGACGGTTAATGATATCTTACAAAGTAGCAGTGATACGGCGAAAAGCTAGTTCAAATTACAAACATTCACCTTGTCACCTATTTAAACAACTACAGTATGTATGAATCATTTCTATCACATACCACATTTTCTATTACTTTGAGTCACCCTTCTCAAGTAGCCTAATGGCAAATTTTTAACAGGATTTTCTAACCGAATTATTTTGTAAATTGCTGTTTTTACGTTAGTTACTTTTCCTTGTCCTTGTGCTTTTTATTTCCTGCTTTGCTCCCATCCAATGTCACGGATGCTTTTTTAGATAGATGAATCTGGTTTTTATGACCAAATTATAGCTTGTACTCTTGTCCGTTTTCGTGCTATGTTTCCTTGCAGTGCAGCTGCTGATGTTTCATATTGGAGATATATGGTTATTACGAATGGAGCATAGCTGAAACAAAAGCTGTTCACAATACTAAGTTGCCAAACACTGAAGTTCAATGCTTAGTGTTATTTAATCATGCATCTGAAATTTACTGTATTCTTCAAGCCATGAAATTGGTGGTATCGATTGAATAACTTGTGTTTTTTTCGGTATTCCTAGATTTCTTTTCGGTACGCGCTAAGGACCATTATTTTGATTTTTTCGGCTGAGTAGAGTTTAACAATAGAATAAAAAGCAGAATTTCTTTGTTTTGAGCGAAAAATACTCGATTGTCTCTTTGATTTACTGTGGTGATCTGAATCTGTCGAATTACTCACCTTTTTGAAGTGCTTGTTTTTATGAATGACTGGTAATTGTTCGCGTACATCCATATTTTTTGCGTTTTTTGTGGTGTTGGCCTTCGCAGACTTGCAGCTTCGATCTTTTGTGAAATGTTTGGAAATAAGCATGTTGCGACTTTGAGCCAAAACTGTTGCGTCAACAATTGAATTCAAACGTAAAGTTAACTTTTTTCCTAAAGCTGGGTATTTTGTAAAATTCAACGTTTTTACTTTAACGATTCGGCACTCCTAAAGGATCATACGTGTTACAGATAACGCTTTTCCGAAAAACGATTGGACGAATGGTAGTGCGTAAAGGAAGGCACCTCACGCAGAAATTTGAAAAATTAATCTACACCATGCACGGCAACTCATGGCTCCAGAACAGTATAAAACTCTTTCATCACTTCCGTGCATCTTCGTGCAGCGTTTGAAATTAGTTAAAAGCATTTATTTAACATTTGTTTTAATCTTTTTTATTAGTTTTTTAGATGCGATTCTAGATTTGAAGATGATCGCTGTCTTGTGGCAATAAAATAAATGAGTTTTAAAATTTTTACTGAACTCCCCTTGTTCTACTGTTTCTTTGCGTAATATACAGCTACAAAGCAGTGTTACCGTATTTTAGATGTGAAATGGCTTTTGCGGTCCTTGATAGTTTCTTCAGCGTTTCTGTGCGTTTTCAAATGACTCTGAGTATTTAAAGTTGCCGAAAACCTGATCTAGACAGCTCTCGACAGCCGATTAGAATGGAGTAGAAGGCCAATCCAGGTTTTATCCAAACAAGACTTCGCTTGTATAGCTGTGTTCACGACGACCTCTTATGATGTTCCAGCAGTAATTCTCCATCATGTGCCTGCCCATCTGCTTGGCAAATAATATTCCATTGACACGAACTCCTAATGGAAATGTCTGCCTTTCCATTAGGACCTCGTGACAATAGAAGATGTTTGCCAAGGAGAACCAACAGCCCGCGGTAGTCAAAGAATTTGTCAGATTATTATTGAGGAAGTGGTCCTGAGAACGCAAATGCCTTCAAGTATGTGAAAAGCTAACCGCTTGCAGTAATCAAACCTTGTACTTATCTAACTTTTAGATGCCAGAAGTTCTTCAGAATGCGGAATAGGTCAGAAGGCTGAAGTAAGAAGTTGATATGCCATTTATTTCTGGCCCGAACCTATTGTGATTATCGAGAAAATATAGCTGGCTATCACGGGAATTTAACAATGGTTTTCACTAACACACTTCAGAAACGAAATTGTATGTTATTTTAACTAAGAAATGCACACAGTGAAGCAACTATAAATGTAACAGAAATTGCCACAATGACAAATTGAAAAAGGATGTAAGAAAGGCAACGCAGGATTTGCTAGGTAACACACTGCGCATAACCTCTTCGAATTTGATAATAACCTGAAAAAATAAAATTATAATCTTCAAAACAACAATTGAAAGCTCTGGATTCACTGCAAGCTTCCTAGGAATCAGCCAACTGTGCCCTTTTTTTCATGACTTTGCGATGACTCAGACTTGCACATATCTGTTTTCCAGTTCGGTCAGCAAAATTTTTTAATAGGAAATCGATTTCACGTAACACTCTGTATCCTCAGTCCTGAAAACCGCAAGCAATACTTACGGGTGAAAGTTGTAAGGTTAAAGCAAGTGCAGAGGAACCAAGCAAACTCAAGACAAAAATGAATAAATCAAAACGCAAGCTGAGAGCAGGTGAAAAACTGGAAAATACGTTGTCTCAAACAATATTGTTTTCACTGAAACTGGAAAATTACCTGAGGCCAAGTACTGAGCAACGCAGCAAACCCACATTGACGGAATCACGCCGCGATAACTCAAAACAAAGCGTTGGGTGAATGCGTAACCAGAATTGTGCTGCTGAGGTTGGCAGACGTGTAGGGAGCGCCTTTCAAACCAACGTCGTGAAGGTTGCTACCAACACCGGTAACTAACCTACACTGGCGTTAAAAAAGGTCAAACGAATGGGCAAAGCAGAATGGATAAAATCAATGAACAACGCAAAGGGGTACAATAATTATTTCACGCGGGGAGGATCATGCTTTAAACATTAATTTGTGCGTTTATTTTGTTAAGCCATTTATCTTCACATGTATCGCATAAGTCAAAGCTGGATTGTTCTACAAAAGTAACAGTGTAAGCTTCATAGATAAGTGGTTTATGTATTCTCCGTCACCGTTTGAGCAGTTCTTTCAATCCTCTGCTAGGCCCTACCAGATCTCGGTGGTCGTGGCAGGTGTTTATTTATGATCCCATGGAACAACGAATAGTGCCTCGATAAGCCAATTTGGTCGCTGCCATCCCTATTATCTGATTTGTTCCAAGTTCCTTGATGCGCTGAACGTCTATTGGAAAATTTGTTTATTGTTAGGCCAATATACTCTTGATGGCTTATCACACAAGTCGCCACATAAATACCATAATTTGCACATGCCAGGCTTTGGTTCCACAGGAAAGTTATATTTTTGTCAGTATTTATAAAACAGTTGGGATTTGGTACTATGGATTTGTTGTTTTCCATTGCAAACATAAAGTGCACAGTACTTGCAAGGGCCCTGACGCACCTTCGGTTTTTTTTTTGTCTTATAGCAAGGTGATTGTAACTTTTTAGTTTTGGACCAATTGCGGTGGGTCTTTTGTAGGTGATCATTGCCTTTGTATTTAGACTTTTTCTTTGTGCGGTAGAGTTGGCAGATGGGTAATGATCCAGCCCAAACATGCTGGTCATCTTTCTTGTGACATTTTGTGGGGCACAGGTTTTCTTCCCAATTTGATGCCAACGCAAACATGTCATTTATCATGTCAAAAGGAAGTTTAAGTGGATCGCTTTTTCTTTAAGTCGATTTAGACTGGCGAGGTTATCTTCTTTCTTTGGTTAAGTCGCCTCAAATCTTATTGCTTCTCGAAATAAGATTGACTTTCATGTCGAGCTTGGGTGACGTGATTAACTGAACTGTCTTCCTTCCCCTGTGGAATTTCTAAAGTTTTCAGTGATAAATTCAAAGTAATGTTCAGTGGTTGCGCAATGGCCAACGTCGAAGATTTTAACTTCTCTCGTCTGGTCAGCTGTGCAGGATTGGCGAAACGTTAGTTCCAAGCCACTTTGCGAAAATGTTGAAGTTAGTGCCTGTCGAACGTGTTCATTTGACCTTCGTGGTGCGGTTATCCAAATTATGTCATTGATGAATATATGGAAAAGTTCTGCCTCACTTAGCACACCAGCAATCGGCTGTAGGATTACGCGCAGTATGTTTGCCAATGAAACCGAGTGATCATCATTGGTTACAATTCCGCTTTTTGGGTATGTAAATGGTCATTTTGGGTGATAATAACGTTGTTAAGATAAATTTTGTTCAGTTCAATAATGAATTTTCGGGCGTTGGTGTTGAAGATGGAATGCCTCTCCAAGGCACATTCAAGAATAAAGGGCTTTCATATATGCTGCCACAATGTAAAATACGGGTTTTACTTTTCAGTCCCTAGAGTTTTAATCAGGCGATCTTTCCACTCGAGCAGGTCCCCAACGTATTGTCAGCGATCATGACAAAACTCGTCTGGGGGGTTATTGCAGAAGTTTGCGCTAATAGGTTTCAGTATAAATTCTAAAAATTCAGAAATGCGTGAGGTGCTGTTGTTCCTAGCAGGTTGTAACAAGCGTACCGGTGTGTATTTAAATATCAACATTCAACAAACTCTTCGGGGTTGACTGATGTACCGTGAAAAGCAGGTATGGGTATGCCGGCGTATTTCATTGAAAAGATTTTGTTGATGCACCGTTAGCTGCGTGTAGCAGCATTTCGTCACTCATTGCACCCATAGTATGGAGTTCAGTAGCAAGATCTTTGCAATCTTTTCTCATTTTGTGAAGGTAAGCGCCGCATCCATCTACCAGCAAATCCATCTTTTCAAACTGCTGCAGTTCTTTGGTCATTATATAGCGTTGTAATCTTTGTAATTTAAGAATAACAATTTTCCCGTCCTTACATGCTCGGCAAATTACAATTTTCCTCTCTTCTGTTACTTTGCCCAGCTTGCTTACACTGTCTCTTCACTTTCTCGGTAAACTGTTCTTCGTTCTGTATGCGTCCATCACCAAAGGTTTCAGGTTCCTTAATGTTGTAAAAAACATGACCATGTATGAGTTGGTTTCGTCATCATATGCGTTGGTTACATCATTCTTTTCTCCAAGCACTGCACGCCACCCTGTTCGACTGAGCTGCCGATGTGTGTAGAGCCTCCGCGTTCTTCACCGACGTGCTCTACTTAGGTATTGATGCAACTCCCTTGCACTATAAAACTTTGTCATGATCATCGACGATTTGTTCGAAATCGTTTCGCTTTTGTGGAGATCAGTTATTTCATCTTAAAAAATATTATTGACTTAGAGAAATATGATCAGTGAACTGAGAGTGACCTAAGAAAATGCTAATGAGGTACTTATACGAATACGTACAACAAATATGTATGGCATTCCTTGTAGATTGAAACCAACTCACATTCAATACATTTATGGTAAAACAGGTGTAAACTTTAAACATATGCGCCAAATATGCTGCTTCACTCATAACCAATTAAGTTGTCTTTACTTTTTGAGTTGCCTGCGTCGAAATAGTGAATTACCATCTTCATATACCTGAACTGACTGTTGTTCAATTTTTCAAGAAATGTGTCGTTTTCTTACAAAAGGTGGTTAAATTTTAATACGTGGTTAAAATTTTAATTAAGCGTAAAAATGATATACCACCAAACCTCGCACTGTGCTGTAATAAGCTAATAGTAAATTTTTGCTTTATAGATGCGACGTGACATAAAGTTGTATTTCTGAAATAAATGTGTAACGTTCAGCAACACATTTATTCTGTGGAAGGGACCAAGCCCCACCTTACTCACACGTCAATGGCTATACGTCACAGCTGCTTTCAAAACAAGAGCTATTGAATTTGAAGGGTCTCGAAAACACCAGGGCGATGCGCTTGCCAAAATGCTCGGCTGTTGTGGTGAAGGACATTTCGGGAGTATGACGTAGGGACTTACGGAAAAATCCCCTTTAGATTCCCCGGAAAATCACTGAGAGACTGTTGGGCGAATGAACAGAGAGAACGAACCACCCTTTATGAAGGATATAGCGTTGGCACAGTACTAGTCTTTAGTCTTGTGACCGTTGAAATGCAGCACAAGGTCTTTACCAATTAAGATGCAGAACAGGCTTGGCAGAAAATGGGTGTTAATTTGACGTTGGAGGAAATGAGTGCAATCAGATAAGATTAGCTCGACAAAGTTGGTATCTTACGCGCAGCTCTGATCGAACGTTGCCATAGTGTGTTAACATCAGTCATGTTACGATAATGTACTGATATCAAGATTCCTGGATTTTCAAAAAGCATCTTAATCTGAGATCTTATATGAGATACTACATGCAATGTTTCTTGGTGTTGCATTTGGGCCATTGCTGATATGCTTCCTAGCATGACGTTATAAAGCAGTTTCACTTGACTGAATTCAATAGCTTGTGCAGATAAAGCTACTTGAGCTGCAAAGAGCTTTAGTCTTCCTTTATTTTTGTTTGCAACTGCGCATTTATTCAACTAATGTCTTTCGTCTGAAATACCCTCAGTTCTTGTAAAAATTAAACATTTTGCCTCTGGCTAAATCAAGGTCATGATTGAAACAACATTATGCTTCCAAATGGTTCTGAAATCATTTGTGTAATTTACAAATGTGTAAAAATGTTTTCTTGCAGATGTTAAATTCGTTTCAAAAGATGATATTTAAAAATAAAACTTGAGTGAGTTTTCAGCTGCAAAATATGGCGCATTTCTAAAATGTTGAATGGTAAAACGCTATATTAGGACAAAAACATGCTTCTTCACTGTTGTGTTATCTGATCAATTTATTTTTTGATAATCTTTCAAAAAACAAAAGCATACTCGTACGCACCGACATTTGCGTGTTTTATAAAGAATTAGGAAAATGTCCTTCATCCCTGCGAAGCATAGGGGACGGCGGGCAAGTGAGTCTTTTATACCCTACTGCACAACTGAATGGCATCTGTGAAAAACACAAGCAAAAGGTGGTAAATTCTTCATATCTGGACATCATTTAATTCGTCAATACTCCACAGAATCAACAACAAAAACAACAAAAGTACATTTCACATTTGCACAAGTAGGCTACCAAAGGTAACTCATTGGTCATATCTTCCGCAGAGTTTACACGTACTGTTGTAACTACGCAATATTTTTTGGAGTAGACCTGCATTAGACAATCATCTTCACGCAATACAGTTTAGTTTAAAAATTTCCCGACTATGTCTGTTACATGTTCGTTCAGCAAATACTTTGATTTATGGAACCCTCTTTTGCTTTAATAACTTACACATGATTTTGAATAACGTCAGTGTGTAAATTGAGCTCTGGCCATTTTTCTATTCAAAACCACAACATTGTGTTGTTGCCATCTTGCTTGAAAATTGCTTTGCTTTCTGTCCACACTTTTACCATTAAGTTTTGCAGAGAAAACTACAGTGTCAGACTTTTCCTTATAATTTCACAAAGCGAAACAGCTATCCAAAACAACAAGGCAAAAACGACATATTTACGCAACACCATATCAAAGTATTCGAAAAAGAATGATGTCTGTAGTCAGAAAAATTCAGTGATGAAGTGCAAAATGTTAGACCACAAATCATGCTGACGGCCCGATGCCCACAAAAGAAAAATGAACGAGCACATGTCAACCACTGCTGCAGTAGGTAAATCATCAACGAAAGAGTGTTTTGCTAGTTTGTTGCCCCCGCAGCAATGGTTGACGACACGGCGGCCGCGCTTGCTTTGTGATTTTCAGTTTATGCTCTGCTGGGGATAAAAGCAGCTGCTTTTGAATCATACAAAATACGTTTTTATATCATAGATTCTCGCATTGTTTCCTTTGATAAAACCGGACTGTTTACTGCAAACACCGTTGGTAATTTGTTCGTTTAATCTTTGCAGATGCTTATGCTTCATTGAAACGATCTGCATGAGGTAACCAATAAGGTCATCGCAAGCATTAGCATGTCCGACGAAACACAGAAACTGGTGAAAATATATGATTTTAGTGGCGGAAAATGGCATACTGCTGCTGAAAAACTACCAGCTGGTGACGACAGGCCACTGGCAATCATCACATGCATTGGAGACTTTGGGGTTGGAAAGTCTTTCCTAAGCAATATTTTTCTTAATTATCTGCTGCTCCAGGTTTGTACAAACCTTAACAAATCTTGTATTGCGTTATTTATGCCTTCATTTCACAATAAAAATGATTTATGATATTCGCTTTAGACCGGGATTTTTATTTTATTTCTCGTTTGTTTCCTGTTCAGATTTTTCAATGAGTTAGTGGATTTTTTTAGACTGAACTGTGAAGATCTATTCCAAGAGCTGTAGTTTTTGTTAACAGTCTAGTTGGTAACTAATGCTACGTAGTTACAATAAATCACACTGTGCAGAACAGTGGTTAGAGAATTTGCTACTGGATTGGTAAATTGAAGTTTTAATACTTTACAAATAACGACAGTTTGGTGGCACTTTAAGATAAAAATTAGTATCACCTGCTGCTGTATTTTGGCCCACTGCAGGGGATATTTTAGCTGGAAACTGGAAAGGTAAATCGAGATTGACTGTTTCTACCAAATCATTACTGTCCCAGCCAGAACCGTAGCCAGAAAGTTTTCAACAAGGGGGCTTGACATTGTAAAAATTGACAAACCGCACCTCCACTGATTTGTATTGCTTCATATTTCAATTTTAGGGGCTTGAAGCATTTTGGGGGCTAAGCCCACCATTGCCCCCCGTGGCGACGAGACTAGTCCCAGCATTGTCTCCATAATTAGAAGCGGCATTCATGAAAAACGGTTTCAAGCTGCGTTCACAAAATGAGCGGTGTTAGGAAAAAATTGCACTTTGCAGATACTAGCTGCAACGTGCAATTTTTTCATTATGCACCAAAATTTCTCGTCTCCTTTGAAAAACGCGTTTGGTGTGGTCCATCCTAGAATGTCAACGCTAAAACACAATTCATGCAGTAATGCATGACCCTCAAAACATTGTCAGAAAAGTGTGATCTAACAATCCTCTTCAACATCTGAAAGAGCTTGATTTTCAACGCCATCATATGATACAAAAAAGCACCCTATGTTGGATGAGTATTTCCTTATACTTTCAGAAAGAGGAACCTTTGTTCTTTTCAGATAGGAGGCACTTTGACATAACTAGTTATTTTAAGGAAAGAAGCACTTCAACTCTAAAATGTAATCCATGAGGGAAGAAAGACCATTAGAAAATTCTCAGCTTCCCGCGGTTTAAAGATGAATGTCTTCGGAAAATTGAAAAGTACCCGACTTTAGGTTGCACTTTAAAAATATATGGTGCACCTTCATCTATTACACCCACAAACATGCGCAATCGGCCACGTACGATTTTTTCCTATGCAGGATTACAGTTTTGACGATGAAGCCCAGTTGCTACGTGTTTTTCCCACTGAAAATTCCAATGATTCCGAAACAAAAGGGATTGACATGTATTCACAATATCTGCATTTTGGTGAAAACGTAAGTTTGGTTGTTCATCATGTTTAAAGTGGGTGTGTGATTATTCATTATGTTAACTGTGTTCAAGTCAGGAAATTTTCAAAACCATATAAAAAACAATATGATCAGAGGTGTTCAAAACTTCAAACTCAAAATCTTAGTTTGGCAGACGATGGTTATAAAATCAAGTTCACAGCTTACTATTCCAGGTTTTCCTAGCAATGTTTGAACGATGACTCAGTTACATCTTGTATGCAAACTAGGGAGGTTTCCAATTGAAGAAGATTACAAAATAACTGGTTTGATTTTCAAGGACACGTTAGCGTACACCAGTGGTTCTCAAACTTTTCTGCACGTTGACCCCCAATTAAAGTATACAATTTTCTGTCGACTCCATGGCCTAGCCCAACAGTTACTAATACACAGAAAGCATGTGTCAAAATAAATTTGAGTACTTTTTACTTGAAATGCATGATAAAATATACGAGGCATATTGATTTACTGTCGCTAGCTTTGCAAAAGTATTTACTGT
>JGI24022J15233_10000222_pt1 | contig 29581 bp, 23 predicted proteins | sample Ectturendosymbi2_FD_15233 | JGI IMG/M metagenome (IMG submission 15233)
GCACGCCAAATACAAATGACCACCATATGCCACGGAATGAACCCCCCCCCATGAAAGTTTTCTGCGTACGCCACTGTTCGCCTTTATACCCAAGGCGTCCGGCTTGCAATCTGAAACTGAAAATTTTTCTGCAAATCCATGCGAAATCGCACCGGTCTGACGTTCATAGGTACGTTGTTGAAATCCTGGGGTTTTAATAAAAGCAATCCGGAGATCGGGACTAGAAAAAAAGGTTGAAATTCCAGGATTTCTGGATCAGGATTTCCGAGATTCCAGCCCTATGGCAGCAAGATGTACCTCGAGCTTTAACACTGACGGAAGACAAAATGACGAGAACGACTCTTTGCGAAGGAAAGAGCTATACCATACAGGGGCGTAACGGGGTTAGATGGCGCCCGGGGCAAGAAGCAATTAAATTTGGCGCCTCCATGTTCGAAACTGAGGTCTTTCCGAAGCAAATGTGCTGTACTGAAGGAAGTACTTGTGACATTGTTGGGACGTTTGGGGCCCACCGCAGCCATGCGGGGTCTCCCGCAGTGATTTGGCGCCCCCATAATGATTCGGCGCCCGGGGAATTGCACCCCCTTGCCCTCCTTCGTTACGCCCCTGATACCACACGTCAAGCAAAGCGGGCTTGCGCAAAAACATTTCAAAATAGTTTTTGTGTGGTTCACTCACGCTTCCATGAAAAGCATGTGATATAATGTCTTTTTACGACGCCCTTTTGCGTAGCCTTTACCCAGCATACGTTCCTTGGAAGAAAAAGATCATTTATCGCTTACCTGTTCCAGGAGAGGGTGAAGCACTGCGGAGAGTCAAACCTGACGAAGCCGAGCGCAGCTTGCGACAGGTAGGGGCACTGTTTCCCAGCTGGGGTTGTAAAAACTACATAAGACGGTGCATCCAAGGAATCACAATTTAAAGCAGGGGTGGAGGCTCTTCATTTTTGAGCCCGTGAATATTAAATTTAGGCCCCTAATTTAAAATTCTATTTCTTGAATTGCTTATTTTCACCAGTGACCCTTCACACACACCGTACGTGTGAAAGCGAATAAAGTAAAAAATGGTTGGAAGTAAGTTTTTTTGCTCGAAACTTGTTTAGATGTGAACGAGTGGTGAAAAGTCAAAAACCATCTTTTTATAATGGAGGTGTTTGCAGTTTTGATAGTGGTTGCATAAGTTTGGGAAACTTAGCATTTTCTTTGTTCTCTTAATGACCAGACTTGTCCATGGGAATAGGAATCCCAATTCCTAAGCAATTGTTACGTCACATGGCAGTAATATTGTCAAGATGAATGCCATTATTATATGCTCACAATGTTCATGACTGGGAAGGCACCGACTTTTTCAAAGTAATATTTTCAAACACACGAATTCATTACAGCAACATGATGTATGAATTCACCCAAGGCCGCAACATGTCAGAAACAATTTTAGCGGGGCAAAAACTTCATTTTTTTCAAAAATCTTACATGAAAAGCAAAATGCTGCATGATTTGAAAGAGGAAGTGCCATAAGGGCGAAGCAGCCGAATCTCCTCACAAAGAAATTTTCTAGGAAATCGATTTCGCATCAAGTGCGCATTTTCAATCCTGCAATTGTAAGTAAAAACTCACAGATGAAATAATTAAAACTAAAGCAAGACATCTGCAGTTTCAAACACACGCTAAGGCTCACGCGGATTGTTGTTTAGAACACACGTCATGACTATTACGCTGTCATTACCGAATTCAAAGTTTAAGCTAGCGCTGACTGTAGAGGAAATATTTTAAAGAAACTTTTAATTTCGAGAGATGTTTGCCACCCCTGGTTACGAGCCTGAATATACCATTGAACTTGCTGCTTTTACACTCAACACTGTTTATGCTACATTTCATATGTCATAACGGCATTCGTTACGAACACGTGGACATAAGTTTAAATAAATGACCGGAGCAGAACATCAAATCAATAGCGGACAGACAGACATAGCGAATTTGTTATAATGTAGACGCTCCATAGGGTCTAAATTTACCATCAAACTTCTATTGTTGACTGCATCATTTTTTTACTGAAAGTCCATTACTGAGACCATTATCAGATTAGTATCTATCGAAAAAAATCACTCGACAGCAACGAATTAGGCACTATGATTTTTATCGAGTATATATTTCGCCTACCGATTTAGCATCACCAGCTCTTGTTCGCATTAAAAGGTTCACCTTGCAAAACGTACATAATTTCAATGCTACCAAGCCGTGACCCGTCAAAAATTCTTCCGTGGCCCACAGGTTGAGAAACCCTGCTGGTGAGGTTAAACAAGCACTTCATGTTACGAGTTTCGTGGAAATGAGTACTTCAGCACTTCGTAGTACTAATTTCTTGGTAATTCCGTGGGATGACCCAGTCGCACGGTGCCATGGAATGGAATAAAACAGAAGCAACGGGTCCCATAGACAAGCCTAATGATCATTGCAACACAGCCCATACAACGTTAGCAGCAAGGGATCTTTCTTATTTTCCAATTCCTGACTTTCTATTCAAAAGCCAAAAAAAACTATACTGATAGTTTTTAAACTTGTTTTAGAGCAGGGGTTCCCAACCGGGGGTACTCGTACCCCCAAGCGGTACGAGATTGAACATCAAGGGGTACGAAGATCCTTGGGTCACAGAGCAGCTTATATATCTCTTATAGAGCAAAATTTTTTTGGGGGTACTAAGAATGCTCTGACCTGACAAAGGGGTACGAGCAGCAAAAAAGGTTGGGAACCCCTGTTTTAGAGTTTTACCATTGAATTAGCCTGTAATTGATATGATTATGCAAAGTAAATTAGTTTTTTGAAAACCTCTCAATTATTGGTATTACCTTGGTTCTCAAATATTTCTGCCAAGCGTAAACATAGTTTTAAGAAAACTGTTGAACCCAAACATTTTTATGGAAAATGTAGGGCCTACTTCGGCAGTTGGAAGTTTGTTAAAAATGTGCAGCTATTCATACCCAAACAAAACAACAACACAGTGTCCTGTGATTGACTCTTTTTGAGGTAATGCTTCATTAGCCTTATTCATAATTATACCGGCATCATACCCTTACTGCATACTCATTCAAAAGATACGTGAGATCGACCCCACGTTTCGTGCTACAGTTACATTACGGATGTAAAGGCACTTGCAAACCACTTTCTCTAAGTCATCGCACACTCGAGGCCTATAAGAGAATTTGCCGCTGCTAAGAGGACATTCCATACACGTTCTGGTTTAGAATTAACTTTTTAAAGTGAGTTCGGTTGACATATCAGGATTCAATCGGACTTTGTATCAATTTACAGTCCTGCTCTCTCTAACTGTACCGAAGGTTTACCACGTAACGCGCCGAATAAAGCCTTTCAAATAAATAGAGTACGTGCTGGCAGCTTTGCTTTAGCTGCCCTGAGATTTAAGGGACTTAAACGACAGTGGGGGTGCCCACGTTTCCGCTACATCAACAGAGGTGTTCCACTGAGTGCCGATTTTCCTCGAGGAATCTACTGTATGATGTGTGGCCGTTACGGACTTTGAAGCGAGAGAGACTATTAAAACAGTGAAAAAGTTTGAGATGTACGTCAAGATTTTCTTCAGCAAAGCAGATTTTGATATCCAAATTCTATTTGAATAAAATTTCAGGACTGAGGATGCGTAGTGTTACGTGAAGTTATTGACTGCTTGGTCTCCGTCGCGTTTGGAGAGACTAATTTCCAATCTTTTGCTGGATCGAAATCCAAACTTGCGTGGATTTCTATTTACATATGTTGGTATGGTGTGCCGTGCCATAGTAAAACAATAAAAGACAGCAAATAGAAATTTGCAGGTGTGTAACGAGAGGTGCAATTCCCCGGGCGCCGAATTACTATGAGGGTGCCGAAAGTATTTTCTTCAGAACAGTATATTTGCTCCCGAAAGACCCCAGGTTCAAACAAGAGGGCGTCAAACTTGTTTCTGGTCCCGGGCGCCATAACCTCATTACGTCCCTGTATATTTGAAAGGGTATTCGTTTCAGTATTTTTAAACAGTTTTGTATATTGGTTAATCGGTGTGTGCAAGGTATCTAAACACATTTTATTTGCTTATTTGATGCCTGCACAGGAGACGAAATATATGCCACTCTAAGATCAATGTGTCTAATTGTTGGCAGTGGGAGGATTCCTTTCAGTTGACAGCTTCAGGAAAGACTATTTCTTTTTACATGAAATTTTGTCTGGCGAACTTGAAGCAATCTTGTCATTCATGTTTTTCTAAAACTGAATCATTTCGTCACAATCTTTCCCATTCTAGTGCTGCCAAACGTCTGTGGCGACCAATTTTACAAATCCGATACGACACCCACATGGTACAAATATCTGTGTTACCTACATCGCGCGGTAATCCTTTCCCAAAAAATCTTTCAGATCGCCTTGCGCACATTTTAAAATCTATCATGGTTTTTCTGATTTCGCGCGAGACAAGATGGCCGTGGGTGGCGCGTGGTAAGATATTGCTTCATTTGCAAACCATCCAAATGAGACACATCATTTCCACTTGAGCGCTTTTTATCTGGAGGGTGAACGATAATGACATTTGAAATCATCCACCCACGTTTAGTGCCGTTAATTGAGCATAACGCCATATTTTCTCCCAGCTCGGACATTTTTGGAAGAGATGCTCATCATGAAAATGGAGCACGTCGTTTTGTAAACACATAGGATCCCGAAAATACATCGTTTGTTTCTCAAAATCAAATCTTGCTACCAGAAGAGCTCGAATCTTGTCGGTAGAAATCTTATATCCTGTCATAAAAGTTAAGTCCTTTAAAAAATTGAGAGCTAGTAACTAAGCAAGACTGATCGCTGAAAGTTTCCTACCGCAGCACCTTTTCGAAAATGCTGTAGCAGGGAAGGACAGAAACCATTTGCGGCAGCAGGAATAGCAAGCTCTTCCCTATTCCAAAAACCACACGATCTAAATGCAAGGTGCAAAGTTATATTCATTGTTCCTTCTTGCCATTTTGTCGCCGTTTTTTAATTCTTTCGCGGTAAAGGATTTGTCAGGATCCCTGTGAAAATTAACCTCGCTTTGCATTGACCGCCCGAGTCATACGCACCATAGACGTAAGTATAAGATTAATTACCATACAATTGAATGATTTAGCGCGCCCTCCCGACGTCAGTGCACTTGCGCGCGCGCACGCCTCGTGTGTGAAGNTCAATATTCCCCTCTAAAGTTTCTTCAGTTCGTATATAAACAGAAGCGAGCACTTTTTGATGCACTGCGGATTCTCCTNTAGTCATGCGTTGAATAAATAATTGCAGCCCAAAGCTGTGTAAGCATTTTACCTGTTGTTAAGACCAGCATCTAATTCNTCTTTTCCGCTTGGCAGTACAGAAATCGCGTTGATATATAACTGTCGCAATGCTTCGAAGATTTGAGTACAAACTGTGACACAAATGGCGATTCCCCTTATAACGTTACCTGGCCGAGGTAACAACACTCAGAAAGCAACATCACATGAAAAGTGCCTGGCGTCGCAGAACTGCTGTCTAGCACTCCTGACAGTACATCGCTTCCATAGCTGTGATAAAAACCAGAAACGACATTGCTTTGACAAAACCCTGCTCGTTAGCAACAGTGTGGAGCTGGCCTTGGTTGATGCAAAGCGTGCAATCGTCCTTCTTCCTAACGTTCTTTTGGAAAGCAAACGTGCTGCCATGAGCGCAAAAAAGCACGAAAAAACCCAAAGTCTCACATAGCCAAGCTCCACATAAGAGTTTGTATGCAAATACCAGTGACAAGGATGGAACAGCATAGAATAAGAAAGCCACAGATTGCCTGGCCACAGTTTTATGAACCACAGATTGCCTGCGAGTTCTCAACAGAGCTACGCCTAACATGTGAAAACTGGCACGATGCGATGCTCGCACGTCTTTCAAATTTTTAAAATGAGCTGGAAGCTGTAACGTAAACTCTAAAGAAAGATTAATTTACCTGTTTTGCTTGCAGAGCTCAAGCTCAAAAGTTTATACAGTTAAAATCTGTGAAAACGTACTTTTAAAAATTCTACCTAGATTAGACACGGATATTTAAAGCATAATATTGACAAGCAGCTAGTTGAATTTTAAACTTGTTGATGAACAGCTTTAACCATACATTTTCACGCAAACAAACTTCAGCTATTCCAGTGTCGTAAGTTACTCTATTGCGATGCAAATGTACAACCCCACCAGCTGTACATTTACTGCCGAAACTGATAACCGTTTGCATTAAAAAATGGTAAGAGTTGTTTTTTTTCAAAACTTTTACTTCCTTTCCAAGCAATTCAAGTTACTTCCGAGATTGCTGCCAAACATTCAACTTGACACTGACGGCGTTGAGACGACGCGTTTCGTGCGTACACTTAGTCTTGCAAGTGAAACTGGGCGCCGACACAAGGCTCACCAAGGTCAGCAAAAACGCAAAGCATGCACAAGAGACGGTGAAAGGTGCAGCGGAGAACTCAGTTTTGTTCTTGTCTGGGTTTTACTTTTATTTTATTTTTTTGTTTTTTTTTGCAAAGCACATGCAAAATTGTTCAATCTCATCTTATGTATCTCAAGCTTTCCCTCGCGGAAAACAAAGAAGGAAACGGTGACGCGCTGCGCGACCTATCGTCGCACTATTAATTTGCATAATTTCAATGTTATTGAACTGGGCAAATTTAGCAATTTCATCCAGACATTCCTGCTTTTCGGCCTATACCGAAAATTCTACCCTGGTCAAACCAACTGAAATTCCGGCTCGCCCATTCCATGTTAAATATTTACAGACAGTGCATTCATTTTCGTTACGCCAGATTTTACTTTCCTTTCGAAGGACGTTTATGCGAAAATCATGACAGCTGATTAACAAGGGCATCCATTGAAAACATTCTCTTCTCTTGGTAAAGCAAACTTCACCTTCGAGCAGTGCTTCTTGTTACAGCATCAGCTGCAGTACGCAAAATGCTTTCGCTGATCGAAAGCTCAACGAAATCTTCATGAAGGATCACGCAAAAAGTGTGTTAGTAGCACGCCTGATCTACCGTGCGAACGCAATATTTTTTCGTTGCCTTTTGTTTTGACTGTCAAACAGTACGACAAAAAAGTAACATTTTGCGTTTCAACAAACTTAGTAAAAAAAGCCAGCACAATCACCACATTTCTCCAACTAACAAGCACAGGCCGATGCCTCTCTGCTTCTGAAGCCAGGCGTTGATGCATCTGCAGTGCGTTCAGACGAGCTCGTACAGTATCTGCAGCAACGCTGTGATCTCAGAGGTACAGTACAATGTGACACCTATAAGATGACCGTTCGCTTTCGCTAACTTGATGATACGTCCGTCAAAAATTTGCCCGACAGCTGTTAATGACTTGATGTTCACATTGTCCCAACAGTCAAGACAGCAAGACGACGCATTGGTTTTGAAACTCAAGCAGACAGAAAACAAAAGCACGATAATGACCTTGTTGGTGTTCTCGCGCTTTGTAAACCGCTCACTTCAACTAAATTTGAGCACATTTATGACCGCCACTGTAAGCACCGCGAGTTGGGTGCTGGTGAGCTTGTCGTGGTGCATTTTCCGTGCAAGCCGTGCTTACTTCCGTTTTAAGTTCAGATCTTTGCCCACATTTTTGCTAAATGCAATTTCTATGAATTATACTTTTACATCTGCTTTTTCGTTGCCAAGAAATGCGAGCAGAAATTATTCGTTATAACAACTACTCTGAGAGATTTATCTTTGACGAACGAACGCATGCCCTTCCTGAAAATGCACCGACTTCGATGTGAAAAACTTGGTGAAAGAAACGCAACATTTATTCTCTAGGTTTGAGAACATATTTCCGCAATTTTACCATCAAACTGCATTTACGTCAAAGAAGGGTGGCCGATAACGCAAGTCTGTTCAATAAGAAATCGTTCCAGTTCTTTCTTACTTCTTAAAACATCCTTACATGCGTTTTTCCCACGATGTCCACTTTCATTTCATTCAATGTTTTACTCTCACACTAACTGTCTGATGCATTTCGTTAGCCTATAATTTTTAACTATTAAGTAAAACTTCTGCATGGTGATGAGGGGTTGCTGTAGCGGCTGGTCCAATTTCCTGAGTTTTTATTCTTTCTCGGTATTGCTCGTGCGTAAACGCTCATGTACACGCCTCCTCTACGCTGTTAAGAGAGTGAGTACTCCTGTGTTTGTGAGTTCCGCTACTAATTCTTGTGACATGAACCATGAATCTTAGATAAATAAATAAATAAATAACAATCAGCTTCAATGCAATCTCCAATCAGTGTCGTGACTAGAATGTTATTGATTAGGGGTGGGCGAAAGTCGGGGACCTGCAGTACTTGCTCAATCTGCAAAAATGTTACGAAATTTTTGTAATGTTTTATTGATAAAAGTGAAGGTGAAAAAAATTTCATCAAAACGCGCAACAAGTCGACAGCAACCGGAAGTCTACGAAAAACCTGTTAAAGTTTTTCGTGTTATGAAACATTTTTTTCAAAATAAGGAGGGGACACGTTGTTCGCGGTCTCTATTAGTTATGCCTAAGGTTCAAACGAGTGGCACTTTATACTAAACAATCCAAGCCACAAACGAAATTCTAGACTTTTCTCAAAAACACTAAAATTTTGGGAAAAAATTTCCCGAAATTTAACAGCGCAAGTAAATTTCGCATATCACCCTTTTCTTTGGGAAACAGTTTGGGTCAAAACTGCGCTTCATCTTGGCTCTCAGCAGAAATTGCACAACGCGAAGCTATATTACGGTATATTGAGATCGTTTCTCTTCAGTAACAGGAATTTATTTCGCTACAAAAAATTTTAAAAAAATATGAGACCTGCGTCACCTGAAATTCAAATCCAGACAGGTTTGTCATTTATGGCTGTAAATTTAAACCGTTCGCAGTGCCATAGTATTTTGGCAGGAGATCTATACAAGTTCTTGCACATTAAATATAATAGTAGTCCTTTTCAAAGAATCACGTTGCCACTGCTGGTTTTGCTTTATAAATCAGAATCTCGTAAAAAATGATTTGTTGCAAATTCAATGTAATTTCTTTAAATTAAGAACCGTCAAGCATCGTGCGCCAACTAAAAACTTCAACAAATCTCAAATTTCGCAGAAACCAGAAAAACAACTAAATAGTGATGTTTTTCAAATAACTCGACCAATTTCTCTCTAGTAGCTTCATAGCGACGATCACGACAGTGGGTCATTACTTTCAAAATTTCCTTACGTCGTTTTCAACAGCAGAAGGGATCTTCGATTAAGCAGTATTGAAGTGTTGCAACGCACTTGTCCCCGTGACCAGCACAACGTATAAAACAAAATCNCCTTGTTTCCCCGGGGCGTCATTATCGCTTNGANGGAAAGCTTGCGTTCTGAAGATGTATTGCAAATTGCAAGTGAGCATCTCTCCTTTACTTGCTTTTATTACAGAAAATGAAGGTTGCGTTCCGTGAGAAAAAAGGTCCCGCAGACCAGAGAGAATTTCTCGCCAGGTGAAACTGAAACCAGATTGTTGAACGCATAGCGAATGTAGTTCTTCGCAATTACGAGCTATAGCTCCTAGTCAGTATGTATACTGAATAACATTTCTACTGGTCAGTGGTAATTTAAAAACGTTGCTCACGTTTACTGACAAAGTTTTGACCCGTTAGTATCAGGTCCTTAGCACAGTGCCTATGAACGTGTGATTAGTGTGGTGATGCAAAAAAAATATAAAACGTGAATCCAACCATTGACAAAGGCAGAAAAAGGAAGATGCCGCGTAAGGCAAAAAAATTCCGAATTGAATGATGAACAAGAAAAGTCAAGTATTTGCCATTATGTTCAGACTACACAACATTCGCAAACAGTCAAGCCGCCAAGTTTCCTGCTCAGAGTATTTTTGCTCATGTCTTAAAATATGCTTGATTTGTTCGTCATTTTTGCCAATAGCATTTCCAACCCTTCAAAGAGTACCGATTTCCCGCTTGTCCGTGCTTTTTGTTTGGCGTTTTGAATCAGCTATCATATGTAACGTTTTCTCAATCTAAAGCTAAACGGTTTCCGGATTTTACTCTTGTATGAACATACAAACAATGGATTTTTTACTGATTTGGAAATCAGACGGCTTACAGTCGCAGGATCGAAGGTTCAGTTTAAAAGGACGAAATTTTATCTTCCTTTTTGCATTTTTCCATGATCAGATCTGTCTTGGTTCTATTTTTTTCATTTTACTGTACACCACTACGCTGATCACGTTTACAGGTGCTGCACTAATGCATGCTGTACACTGGACGTGCTATACTGATAAGCCAAAACTTTACAAGGGATTTTGTGCAAATTTTTAACGCGACTAAAAGAGATTTCATTTAAATACTGCTCTTTAGCAAACTTCAAGCAAACTATGAATACACGCAAAGAACTGGTTCGTAGCAGTCGCTTGCAGCGACAGTTGGGATTGGGAACCAGCATGCCTTCAAAACACACCGGCACCGCTAACGTATTTCGTGAACTTACCACAATCCGTGGAGCACGCTTATAGTTTCGATCAACGCAGTAACACCAGTATCTGCTGCTATCTGCATTTACAGGAGCACAGGTCTCTGACTTGAATCCGTGCGAAACAACGAACGCAGCTGAACTGTTCAGGTGCGAGACCGCCGACCGTGTAGTTTTTTAAACATTTAACCTGCGCGGCTTTTCGCAATAAATCATTTAAAATGGTTGAAGGTTTACAACGTAGCCTTTCCTGTTTAGTTCCTTTCGATTACAAATTGTCACTTTTTAGCAGCCTCCTGGATATTTGCGCAAAAACCTTAGTTTCGAATAGTCTAGCAGGGACGTTTGCTGAGCACACCACTGGCATTCGCGGAAAGATGTATGCTGACGTCACCACGTTCTGGTTCAGGATGCAGTGCGTTGCGCCCCTGTCATATAGCTTGAGATTTACGGCAGCTCAATCGTAGTGGATGCAATCAACGTGAAAACCAAACAAATCTAGGGTGCGATCCACTGGGAGAACTTCCCGGTCATGTTGACACCCATTAATTACGAATGGCGTGACTGCTGTTTCACGCCTTTTCAGCTCATGCGATTTGCTCCGTGTTTTAACTCACACAAGAAATCAGATTTCGGCCTTTGTCGGAACTCTGTAAGCGTTGCTCAAACTTTTTATGGAAAACAGGCTTCACCAAACCCGCACGTTATGCCTCGCATTACACAAGTGTCTGCTGAGGGGACATGTGCAAAAAACAACACCGCAACGGGACTGTGAGAACTATTTGCGAGATCAAGCAGTTCTCATCTGTGAAAGGCCGACACAAGATTTCTCACATCAAGACGGGAATGAATTGCAAGAAGAAGAGGTCAACTTTTAACAAATTTTCAAAACCGAGACTTCCCGTAAAAACTCATGTAATGTTGAGTCACAGGCAAGCGAGATCGTAAATAGTACATTTTAACGTACGAGATTGGTAAATAGTACGTTTTGGACCGTTTCCAAAGGTGGGAAACACTAGCAGCATTTCTGAAAGTGCCACTTGGCCTTTTTAGCAAATTGTGGTCACCAGATGATTTTGTTCTAAACCAGGGGCGTACCAAGATTATAGATAGCGCCCGGGGCAAGAAACAAGTTTGGCGCCTCCATGTTCGAACTTAAGATCTTTTGGGAGCAAATGTACTGTACTGAAGGAATTTACGACATTGTTGGGAGTTTTCGGCGCCCCCAGTGAATCGGCGTCCGTGGCGCTGTGTTCCCCTTGCCTCCCCTCGTTAAGCCCCTGTTCGAAACGAAGGAGAGGCACTGACAACAAAACTAATGGGAAGCCGATGAGCAAATGCAGATCAATCGATATTTTTCTGTTACAGTATTCGGTTGACAACAAGGGGTTGTTTGCCGGTGCCAAGTGCGTATCTTTTGCTACAGGTGGTAGGGGTACACATTCTTGCTCAAGGAACTCTACCGCAAAATCCGCGCGACCTCCATCTGCGCATCTTGATTGAAGAACATGCATCGGAACATTCCGTCCGCGCGACCCAAGCGAGCATTTTCTAAAACTTCCGGTTATTTTCCCATGATTAAGAAGCACGTGGCTACAAAAAAAGATCAAAGCGCTATCGCAACATCTTTTTACTGTATACATCGCACGCTGATTCGCTATCCTTCGGACAGCGTCTTGCTCTTTGAAAGCGTATCGTTTTGAAAACTCCAACCTCTATAACTGCCTTTCGGTCTGCGTAAAGGGGAGGTTTGCGAGCGAGACAAGACATTTCTTGAGTTATTACTTTGATGCCTAGAAATGAGTAAATCACACACAGAAACTAAATTCACGTTAAACGCGGGAGCTGAAAACCTGTGAAAGATCTGATTTCAAATAAGATAATCTTTAACATATTTTACCGAAAAGATGAATCTCTGTCCTAGCTGGATTTTTAAACCTGTTCTGCGTAGAAACAATTTCAAAGAAACAAAAATTAATACGTTCAAACGTTCAACAACAGAATTGCATGAGATAACAATCAGCCTAAACAGAATTTTCTATTAACGTTTATCTGCTGATTCTCTTTGAGATAAATTTACATCTCTATTAATAAGTTGTTGCTGGTGCTGCTCGAACTTAATGCTTGCAACATAGCAATGAAAATTTTAGTTTGAGAGTTGCTGAATATTGATCGAGCCAGATAAAATCCAATCTGACGCTGACTTTGTCAGTTGCAGTTGCGAACTTACGTCGCATTTAATTGCATGTAACATNCAACTTGCATCATTTTATTAATATAACCAGCTTCAAGGGTTTCGGCAGACGACTTCCTCCTACAGCGTTGCAACTCACGATCTGAACTTCAGTTACCGAAAAGTACCGAGCTTTATAGCATCTCTCGTTTGGTCTGCGTATCGCACAGCGACATTTTTTCTTCAACGTTTGCCGTGATCGCTGTAGACAGCAGCAATCCATGTGACTTATGGGACATAGCAGCAACCACTTAGAAGTAATTCTTCTTCTCGCAAGCACAAGTCAAAACATAACCAAAGAGCACGTTGCTCCTCAGCATGGGTCTTGGAGAAAAACATTGAGGACACAATATTCTTGCAAAAACCATCCATCAGCAAAGCACGTAACGACTGTGTAACTCCATCTAAACGTCACGATCTTTCGTAAAGTATATATGAGTTTGCAACTGTCCAGTTTATTAACGGTTTTTCCTTTTCTTGTTTACATGACCACCGACGTCACAAAGCCTAAAACGCACGTAAAACAATATTTTTGAAGCATTCAGGACCTGGCAAGGCACGAGTACAGAATTATCGAGCAATCGAAGAGTCTTTTTTTGTAAGGAAAGAAGTGCATGAAAAAAGAATCTTTGAAGAACGTAGCATAGGAAATTAGTTAGCTTTTATCTACAAGTACAACGTCGTCATATGATTTAATCTTTTTTTCTTTGCGCATTCTCTCGCATCACCCGAAGTTGTCGTGAGAACAAGATGAAATGTCTGGAAAGTTGTCTAACGCAATGTTGTGGGCAAAGAGAGTTAGCACCATGCCTGAAGTAACAGAGACGGAGACATTCACGATTAATGAATAATGCAAGGCCAGGTTATGCAGTGCAGAGCGTTTTGGATGAAGTCCGTCACAAAAGCTTGACAAACGCGCAACATGACATTCTGCAAGTGAAGGGAGTGCGTTGGATCTTCTATCAGGCGGAGACGCTTGCGTTTTGAAGTACGAAGCAATCTGTCGTCGCTTTGAAGCGTTCGTCACCCTTTTGTAAGTCGTGCAAAGCAGCTAAGGTCTTGATGATGGAATGACAAACACTAGATCGATCCCGAAGGAAGTACCTGCTCGTTAAGCTACCGGTAACTAAAATAAAAATATCGCTCAAAAGCATGTGGATAAAAACACGCTCATTATTACGTTTGAAGATGGATTGACGAACTTTGTTAGCCACTGATGCTTCTGGTGTATTCACTATTCTTATAGTAAGTATTTAGAACCTCACACCGACTCTGGTAAAGTACAATAAGCTGGTTACTTAAATTCCAATCAATGTGCGATTACGACTTTCATGGTGATTAATAAATTCTAGAAAAGTTTTTAGTTTCTGGCCTGGGTCAATATTTTTCTGAAGAAGCGATATACTTCAAAACTTTCTGGAAAAATATTGAAACATCGGCTTCTTGTTTCTCTCAACACAAAAGCATTTAGATGCGATGTAACAATGATCGTAATTTTTCAACGGTCACGGCATTTTTAATAGCATGGACGATCAGATCGGACATGAATGCGTCCAAATACGCTTCTACGTTAAATTATCCGGACCTGCTAAACTCAGGTTCACACCACGCACATTTTGGAACTTTTCATTCCTCCCCTGTGGAACATTCATTCCTCACCTGCTCGGGTCTTAGGTTAGTATTAACTACAATTGGAACAATGGTCTATATTGATGGCAATAACTTGATTAAAAAAAGTGGAAAAAAAACTATTTGTTGTCAAACATTGGCACTGAAGTTTGTCAACAAAAACGCGTGATAGTCCACTAAATAACTTACAACTATAAAGTACTAGAATTCATTGAAGAGTCAATGTCAACTTAAAAAAGAACTACAACACTTACAATGAATAAGCAACTGAAAAATAAATTAAACATTCCTCCCCTGAACACATGAAATTCTTCCCTAGGGAGGAATTCCTCCCCGGGTGGGAACCGCTGATCTAGATGATCACGTGCAACAGGGGTGGGGAACCTGTGGCCCGCGTGAACATTTGATATGGCCCGCATTAGAATTTTCTTTACCCAATTTAGAGTACAAAATCGCGTCAAATCGAAGCTCCATGATAAGCAGGTACTTAAGATAGTATGTCATAGGAATTTAGAAGCCTCTATCCCTCGTAGTAAGATAAAGGTAGAATTTTAGGATAAAATCAATTGTTATTTGCGGCCCGCTGGCGATAACCACGATTTGTGCGGCCCGTGATAGCAAATAGGTTCCTCACTCCTGACGTACAATGACAGTACTGCATAATGATTCACCAACCATTTCTAAAACCTACTACAGCTCAGTGCTTGAAGGAATTTGAAATTCAAGCTCGAGGTGGTGGCATGAACCTTGAGTTCTGCTTCCAGAACTACGTGTGCTGTAGTAATGTCGAGCGCTCGACTGCACCAGGAAAATATCGTGAGATGTACAAGCTGCACAGTGACTGCACAGTGACAAAACCAGACCGAATTGTTTGCGAGTGATAAATTGAGACGGACTTGTTCGCGCCTGAGATGTGGCATGGGCCCACCTTTTATACTGACCATCTTCCACGCAAAGCAACTCCTTTTTCTCGCATCACTATTCGATTGACAGACTAATAAACGGTCGTTACAGCATACGCAAACACGGTCCATTTTTACCGGGTTGAACGCAGGATAGTGCAAATGTGAACGAGATAAAAACCTGCAAGATTGAAAACATAATCCGTTAAGCTGATGTGTTTCAGTTAAGTTATCACACAAAATTGAAGCTAAGATTTTTTCGCCGAGCGAGTAATACTGCATCGTAGCACCCAAAGCCCCCATCATTTTACCACAGCTCAAGATATTCAACGAATTAATAAGCTGTGTAAAAGTCATGACATTACGTAAATCTGTCGTATTTCAGTCAGCTATCTGCCGACAGAGAGATCGTTTCACAGAAAAAAGTAAGAACTATTTTGCGTCATCTTTCATATAGTTGGAAACTATAGCCTACTACGGTGTACTTATCGAGTTTGTGGAGTAACTTCAGGCTTTTATGTGAATCGGGCCTTCTTTCAGCAACTTCCAAGTTTGAAGCAATGATTTTGAACGCAGAAATTTACCAAGATTGCGAAGGACAGGACAGTTTGCACGCGACTGAGCTCATGCTTTTACCTGGAAGCTGGACTGAAAACATAACATAGCCAAGTCTGCCTACCAATATTTTACAGATAAGGATGCTTAGCTCCAAGGAACACCATGAATATCGAATATATGTGGTAAAGCTTTAAGAATAAAACAGCTAAAGTCCCTGAAATGTGTCTTAATGATCCAAGCTGATAAAAAGTAGCTTTACGACCTAGTGTTTTCAGTTTACGACTTACTTTTCATGAGAACGGATCTTTTAGAGTTTTTTAACTCTTTCACTTATTCTTGACGATTTAGCATCTTGTCAGATACTACAGATCCTCGTATCAAGCAACAGCCTACATGTTTATCCGTACCGTACCGGCAGCCGGCTTTGCTGTGTTTTGTTTGCTTGCTGACTTGCAAAATAATTGAAGCTTTTAACTTTTTCTTGATCCGAAAAAAAGTTTTGTCTGTTTGTTTTCACAAGTGGTGGTTGGTTTTTGACGCCCTGAAACGACGTTGCGATACAAACAACGTATGGAAATGTGGCGTTTTGGAGCAAGGCATCCGCCGCTGCCAGGAAGGCTAATGGCTGCCTTAAAGTTTTAAGGGATATCAACGCAGCCTTATTCAGGCATTTTGCACCTTGAGTTTAGCTTTTCTCCAGTGAAGAAACAATAACCCATTGTTTAAGCTGATGACGAAAAAGCATCCAAATGCCAAACACCGCAGGTGGCCTTCGGTCAGAAAAGATGTCTGATAGAGCAAAGCACTGGCTCCCGTCTTTCAGTATAAACCCATTGCTGCTGCTACTCACGAGTTGAAAACAGCAAGGATGCTAAGTGTCTCCAGCGGTGTTTACATAGCTGTTTTGGCTGCCACTCTCAGAAGCTGCACCGGCGTGATGGACGTACCGTTGGATGGCGAGTCAGCGAATGTCGATCTACGTTCGTTTATGCAAGAAGTCCGCTCGATTAAAGCTGCCACCGATCTGGTAGGCTCATTTTTTGTGACTTCTGAGTAAGACGACACTAGACTGACGCCCCTGAAACATGCGGCAAAAATCTTGTTGCGTCTGACGTGCTGCCATTTTTCATTGCAGAGGGCGAGTTTCAAGTTCAAAGTTATCTCTTCCCTTTGGAAAGTCTGCGACGCGGTGCGCTGCATTAATGGCATTGATTTTTGTTCAAGATCAAGAAGAAGACTTTCGGTATGACAACTCGCCTCTACTTTTATAGCCGCTACAGCCTTGTGTTATGGTGGTTTGCACACACTGCACTGGTTTTAGGAAACGCCCGCATTTGACGATCGGGGCATACCTCCACCACCAGGTGTGCGAAGGAGATACAGAATGGGACCGGAAGAAAAGGCAACAGCATGTGGTAAAGGCCTGCCTAAAGACTTATGTGATGTACACAGAAAGACTGAGAAACAAAGAAAATGTAAATCTGGGAAGTGGGTAAGTGCGGCGGGTGCAATTGCTTCTCATCACCAGATTAAAGCAAGAATGGCACAAAAGTAAGGTGGCCATAATTTGCTGTTACAAACCTTGACGCTTCGCAAGTTATTTTGTCAAACTTTGGAATAACTGTTATGCCAACACCAACTTGAATGCATTTCAAGCTGGAAAGAGGTGAAATTTTGAAACCGGCTGTAAAAACCTGCTTTTGCGATATTTTCGAATATTTTCCTAAAAATGAAGTGAAGCGTAAGAAATTAAGGTCATGTGTTTCACCAAAACACCTTTTTTCTTGAATCTACATATTTTAAACGGAAATTGCGGCAACTGTCGTAACACTCACTTTTTTCTGTTGCTTGTGGTCCATCCGGTCCTCCGGGACAAGCAAGAAGCCGGCAAAGACAAGGCATCAAAAACCGGGATGTCTTGCCACACCACAAAAGCCCATTATCCACAGTCACCGCAATTGAATATTGTGCTAATAAGACATTTTACTTATTTGCAGCGCGCCTCTTCGCACTGTTCGCCCGATATCAGAGCAACTTCACTGTCCTTGCAAGATCGTAGAACAGTCAAGGAGGTGTACACCGTTGGTTTTCGTTCTCTCAAGATACTTCTGATGGCTTACAGACATGAAATAAATACCCCAAAACGACGACTTATAGAACTTTTCACGTTTCTCATGAGCAGTAGATTTGTTTTTCGGTCTTGTTTGAAAACGTTGCGTTGGTTTATGAAGAAATAAGCCTTGCCATTGATCAGTTTCGGTTTGCAATATCGATTGTGCTGCAATAAAAGAAATGTAACGCGCATGCTCTTTTGCTGTAACTCTTCGAAGTCACACGTGGTCCTCGAAATCACTTCCGCAAACCTGGTCGACAGGTGTGATATAGTCCAGAAGTTCTCAAATGGGGGTATGCGTTTCCCTTGGGGTACGCAAAGGTGTTCCAAGGATACACGATTCTGCGTGTCTTCATAATGAAATTTTACGTNAAAGTACAATAGTTATAGGTACGTCTGTAATTATTGTGCTCACGATTACAGTCAAGGGTACTTGATAGACAGAAGATTGCCCAAAGGGTACATCACTAAAAGGTTGGGAGTACCGACTTACAAAATATTTTGATCGTTACCGATGTCGGTGGTTATTAAAATTATGATCTATCTCGGGCAAACAGGCAGCTATCCTTGTGGAGCTTACAATTAGCGAAATAGGCGATGGGTCAAGTGCGTAGCCTTGCGTACATGACAATTTTTGCTCAACAGTTCAGTAATTGCCGTCCAAAATTTTGGGAGAGCCACCGCGTCTTTCTTCCCCCTAGATACAACCCTGGATGTGTGCGCAATTTTTGCAAAATACGTTATAATAAAAGAAAATCCAGACTATGGTCGTACAACAACCAACCAGTGCTTTTGGTATAGATTTCCGATAGATTAGGATGTGCCTATGGCCTACAGCCAATGAGAAGGGTGACCGTGTGAAGACTGATGTATGTGAAGAGCAGTGTTCCCAAACTTTTTCTGATCGTATACCATTTGTGGGTCCCGTACTGTCAACACGTACCACCTTGTTCCAGGAAAAGTCAATGTGCCAAATATAATTCGATCAAAAGTTTGGAAAACCAGAATTGACACAAATGCAACATGAAGAAAATGGCTGTGAGAAAGCATTATGGCCATTTTTAGACACCAACAAGGGAAGCAGGCAACACAAAAATTCAGCAATTTATTAACAGAAGCCGACAGATAAAATTATAGCTGTGAATATATTTTTTTGTGAAGAAAAACAGAAAGTAGGTCCCTTCGTGTAACACCTTGAAGGTCTTCGCGTACCAACACTGGTACGCGTACGCGTAACACATTTTGGAAACCACTGATGTACAGGTATAATGAAACTAATGAGGAAGCACATTCAGAGCAATTTCTTTGCTAAGATGGTCGTGTTAATGAACAATAATATTTCGATATGCCTGTAAGAAAATCAAGTGGTTTTTATAGTTCAGCGTTTAAATAGCAAACAGCTAACAGGAACCTTATTGCCCTGCAACTTGCGCTTAGTGTTTAAAAATTGTATTTAGTTCTATCACTTTTGTTGAAAAGTAAAGAAACGTCATTCCATCCCTCTAAAAGATGAGTTCTTAACCTGAGGTTTGTGGATCCTTAAGGGGTTCTTGAAGGTCATTTAAGAGGTCCATTGTAGGCTTTGCTCTGACATTTTGAAAGGGTCAATGCTATGCAGACATTTCGATTATTACTACGATGATTATATTAATCATCTTTGCGTCGATTTGCAATTTTACAAATGCTGAAATTCATTACCAAAATTATATAACGAGAAAAGAGAAGTTTTTATGGGATCTCAATGAAACTTTTAGGAATTGATGTAAGTAACTCAGCCAAGCACTGATGTAACATCAATCTAAATAACTTTTGTTACATTCTTTGAGGAGTTATACAAATAGAATGAACAGCTGCACATTATTTGCAGATAGAATATATGTTTTGAATGTTTTGGTGCAATTTGCTACTGTTGAGAAAACTTGGCAGAGGTTTTCTCACTTTGAATGTGTATCTAGTTTGTGTATTGTGATGCATTGATAACATGTTGCTAACAACATACTTTGGAGATCTTTCATAGAGACTTATTGTTTAAACAGAAAGGCTTGCGAATTGCAATGTGTTCTGTGTTCTTTCCATAATTTCACCCATCGTAACTTTTAAAATACCATTTTTAAAATAATGTCTTCATTTCTAGACAAAATAGGGCAAAAAGTTCTTTTAGGACAGTTAAAACTTCATGATTCTGCTTCTTGTGACAACAATTTAACGTCTCTAGTGCAATCCTTTACAAAGTTATAGCATTTTCACTAAATTTGACCTCCGCGTGACATTTAGCCTTGTGTTGGTCGACCACTAGAGGGAGCAGCTGAAAAATTTCAATGGAATTGGGAGATTTAGTTCTTTTACCAACTTTTTGGAGGGGTCACTTTTTCAATTTCAGAAAAAAATTTTTCGCCCCGGCCTAAATTTCAAATATTTATTGCAACGTTTCTTTTTGAGGGGTCTGTAGCCTTTCATAGGATGTACTAGGGATCCGTGCCCCACAAATGTTCAAGAAACGCTGCTCTAAAAGAAAAGAAACCGTTGATTAAATAAGACCTAATGAGTACAATTTAAAACTTATTTAATCCGCTAGTGCAGACAACTCTGAGAAAAAGCATAGCTTAACTTGGATGCTTCTGGGAGGTGTCACAGCACAAAACTCCATGGTGGGAAAAACAGTCTCGAATTAGATGCAGTGGATTAAAAACGAAACCGGGGAGTGAACCTTTCCAGAGCGACTATTAATCGACTGTTGTAGATCCTATTATTCACGACAAAGAGCTTGCCAACCGCAAAAGCACCAGCTTGAAACGCCATGTGAGGAGAAGACGTGAGCTTCTTAGGCTCAGCATCAAGAATATCTATCTGGCAAACAGCAGTGTGCAAACCACGATCTGTGTTTACACAGCTGCGATGGCGAAAGCTCATCTCTTCAAGTGCAAGACCATACCTTCTTTCGCAGGAAGCTGTTTCACGTCCAAACGCGGAAACCATGAACACATGCGGAGAGAAAATAGGGCCATAAACCCCTTGCCAATGAAAGGTGAAGTACTTTTACTGACACCGACAAAGACGATTTTGCATTTCGAAGAATTTTTTGATTTGCGCGAAATTTAAGGCAAACAAAATTTTGCGTATCTGAATTTACTGAGGTTAATCGATGGTTTTTCAAGCGCAAGAAACATTTGGATTTACGTATGAAAGAAAAAACTTTCTAGTCGCTAACCTTGAAACTTCAATATCGCACTTCAAAATGTTTCGCAAAACCCATGGTTTTCATTTTATTTTAAGCAGGTTCATAAAGACATTATTGTGTTTTTCAATGCACTATGGTACGACGATATGAATCATTTGGGTAGATTCCATGGTAAACTGTGCTGATAGCCTTTCCACACATGAACTGAACCACATCTGCTTAAAATTTCACTGAATGGATTTAAAGCTGCATTTGCTTATGTTTGAACAAGAATGGAAACAAATGATCCAGTGAAACAGAACGGACGGGTTTCCAACCATTCAGCCAACTCCAAATATGCTTCTAATGACATCGATTCGGATACACATATCGTCTTAATACATCTCACCGCAAGGCTTGGTTTGATTCAGGGTACATTGCCAAACGTAGCGAAAAACAGTAAGTATAGTGGAAAAGAAGTTCTTAACACATTCTAATTGAAATATAACGCCGATTCGCTCCTCGAAATAAACATAGCTCTCTATAGCCCTTGTCTGGTCTAAGTATTTCGATTGGTGGTTTGTTTCATCTTGCCAACAGTGGGCAAATTCGTACAACAATTACAGCAAACGAAGTAGTGAACTCCTTTTCGCGTAGTGAAATAACACTCTAAATTTTGCCAGCAGCTGAAAATAGCGTCTGTACTGGGCTCTTAAAATTTTTGAAAACGAAACAGCAATCCAAAAGTGCTTCGGACACTTCTCGTTATATAATTCCTTTGGTAATGAATTTCAGTATTTGTAAAACTGCAAATCAACGCAAAAGGTAGATTTCAACCAAGCATTTCCAAAGAACGATAAATGTCATATATGAAAATTGCAAACGTGGTAAAATGTCCTTTACCGCCATTTGAAAATCTAACCGGGTGTGACCTGTACAGGGATGTAGTGGGGCAGGAGCACGTGGGAACGGCGTTCCCACATATTTTTNATGTTTTGCTTTACAATGAATTNGAAGCTGTTTTAATATGGCTAGTTTTTTGGTTGCGTTCCCACATCTNTTTTGTTAGCACTACTGTACATNCCTGGTCCTGTAGTATCTCCCGTGGAAGCAAAGACGCTCTGCTGAACATACAGTACGCGATCGTCGACGTGTGTCAGTGCTCTTTCAAATATTACAAAATTACAATTCTGATTGCCACAGTCACTCAACAGACGTGAGTAGAAAATACTGATTGCTTTTAATAAACCACACTAACTGTTTATGGGTAATTGCACAAAGCAATATATAACACAAGATTTATTTCGTGAAATTTATGTCCAAAAATTTTAAACGCAATTTTTAATCATTTTTTTAATCATCTGATTTGAATTGTAAATGCGAAATCATTTCGATTCCTTTAGAGCGAAAAAAGCATTTTATTCTAAATCACAACCCAACTGTTCGAGTTTAGTGTACAATACACTAAAGACATGCAGTAATGAAAATCAGATTGACATACTTAACAATATTAAGAATAATGACACGTTGTGCATAGTACTTAGATTCTGACAATGCTAAGATTCACTCAGTGGCAAAATATAATGTTCCACCAAAGACGGGTGCCCTGTCAGTGCATAAAGGTGTCGCGATCGCTAGACCTTAGAAAAACCAGACAGGCCCCTGAATATTTTCAAATGGTTCGTCACCATAGTACACATGGGGCGCAGATCGCCTCCAACCATTACTTTAAATGAAAACTCAGCATTAAAAGCGTGTCAATGAAACTATAAAACTGGACACACAAGACAGAAACGCGCGTTCACTACAAGAACGAAGCTTCTGAAAACCAGTGTAGGTCAATTGGAAATGACCCAGACACAGAGCAAGGTACCTTATATTGGCTGCGTCTGTAGCATGTTGGCAAGCGATTTATGCTGGCGACAGCCCTGTCTTCGAAAAAAGCATGAACTGTACAACCTTGTGAAACTTGTCTGCTCAGCTGTCGTTAGAATAAAACTCGTTTATCCCCGTTTTCAGGATTATTCTGTGCTTTCAAGCAATCAGATTACTTCACTGTGACCACAGGACTCTCACGTAAGCTATGCTTCAACAAAATAAATTGCTGCTTACAGTTTTTACGGTCCAGAGCATAGAAGGTCTTTGTGAATGAGTATGCTTCCACAAGGTTGAAACCGATCACCCAGCTGATGACTGAAGCTAGAACGTAGTCATTTTAAACTATGGTGCAATCTACCATGGATACACTGATGAACTTTCAGCTTGTTAGTACAGTTGCCTGCTTCCGCGCTACGTCAATATTACCTGAAGGACTTCGTTAATGCTCAAGTCATAGCCCGAACTCTCTTGGGAAGAAAGCTTTTGTTGTTGCTGCTTATCTCTGACGTAATAACTCACATTGAGTTTCATTGTGCGAATTGCTCATTGTACTTCCAAGGAAATTACGTTGTCTGCTTCAGAGTCTAGAAACTTCTGTCTGCTAGTTAGTGATGAAAGTCACGCAACAACCAGTGCTGTCATGCCATGGAGGCATAGGTCTCCCCAACTTTTTATGATCAACAAATTATTGTTTTTTCCTGTTGTTTTTCGATGCCCTCAATCATGTGCCCAAGAGACGAGAATTACATGTTCCACGATTTTTTTTATAACTACGGTGCGCCATAGTTAATTACTCTTCTTCCTGTGTTTTCTCGATAAAAACGAAAAAGATCCCGTTTCAAAACCCTGCACAGTTTATTGTTTAAGAAAAATTTTATTGAAATCGTTTGAATTTCAACGTTTATCACCAATGAAGAAAGAAAACACCACCACACCAACAATATCGCCCTTGCCTTTGTAGAAGCAAAAGGTTTCTGAACTTCTCACACCGTGACAACTTTATCACTCACAGCATTCTGCCTGTTAAAGGGTAAAAAGTTTCCACTGTCATAAGTAATAGGTCTCGATTTCCGTACAAATCAATCAATGGTCAACCGCGGTATATTCCACTGCATACCTTGGACATCACTACCACATCATTTCCATCTAAATTGAGTTTTAGCGTATTCCCAGGGGTGTAGTGGGGCAGGAACGCGTGGAAAAGACGTTCTCATACTTTGTTGGTGTGGGAACGCGTTCCCATTCTTTGTTCATTGTAATCTGACTTGAAGATGTGTTTTTGTACCAGGCCCGTAACCAGCTTGGGATACCAGGGGGAAAAGAGTTTTCTGAGAGGGGGACACATTTTTTAAACAATGTCCAACAGTTTTAAAATATGTTCAACACATTTTTCCAGGTAGGGAAAATTTTCTTGGGGGCTTCGCCCCCCCTGCGATTCCTCTGGTTGCGGGCCTGATTTTTACTCAGATTTTCTGTATGTAGCTCTAGGCGTCGCATGAATGAATAAATGACAAGCTATATCTTGCGTAGAACCCTAAAAAGCTGTGAATGTTTTTTGTAGTGAAATGAAAGTGAATACTTCATTAAACACTGACTTGTAAATGAGTTTGAAGTGCTGTTGAACATGGCTGGTTGTTTTGTTGCGTTGCCACACTTCTTTTTTCAGCACTACACCACTGCGCATACCACAACAAAATTTTCTTTTTCTCTCGTTTGCAAGTCGCCTAGCTATACAATTCGTGTACACCGGCTTCCAAAAATCTACCCATCTGGTTTCGAAAGGTGTTGTCTTCGCGTTTCAACAAAACGATATGGACTAATTTTTGTTAGGAGAAATGATTTGTTTTGGAGAGAAGCACTTGCGACGGGTTCTTAAATTCATTGATCCAGGCGCTATAAGCACCTGAACACAGATTGGAAAAATCAAAACATCAATGATTTGAAGATAGTGTATCTCATGTTCAATCCAAAGCTACAATTCTGTACACTCTTTATTGTCATGACAACCTGTCACGGTTAAGCTCCTAGGGCAGGGTAGGCAATTAGCGGTCCGCGGGCCACATGTGGCCCGCCATCGTTTTCAGTGGCCCGCAGAAGCATTTAGGAAAAATCTTCAAATATGAAATTTTGTCAAACCTATCACAGTAAATGTTAATGCTAAGGTTAACTTGAACAGAGACTTCCTTCTATTTCCACCATGCGGCTTTCTCAAAGTGGCTCCCGAGCCGAATTAATTGCCCACCCCTATCCTAAGGTAATTGCCAAGTTCATGGCCAATCAAAACCAGCCCTAATCTGATAGTATTTACCTGCTACGAATGCTAAACCAGGGATCGGCAAACACCGGGTCGGGTCCCGATGGCGGTCCGTGAAGAAATCGTTACCGGGCCGTGCGGAACCAAGGCCAAATTGGTCCAAAAGTTTCTAGAACGATTGACACAGGAAACACACTGCGGGTGCCATTGAACGCCATAACCCCTACAGATCGGAGCATCGTATTGTGGCAAAACAATCCCAGATCTCTCACTGAATCAGTGCCACGATGAGTTAGTAATAAATTTGTAATAAATTTGCCTGTGCCAAACATTCATTATTTTATTGATGGCCGGTCTGCAAAATAATCCCAGGTTGAACCGGTCCGCAGTGCGAAAAATATTGCCGGCCCCTGTGCAAAACGATCACCAGCAAAGCGCAGAGAACTTTTGTGTGCAACATGTTGTGTTATGTTGTGTTTCATGATACTACGTTTAATTCGCTTACCAAGTCTTTGCCAATGCCTTTAAAAAATCTTGTTTATCAGTTGCCATGGTTTCTGATCATTTTGAATTTAAAATCGGTACACAAGCGTTTGATATGTTAGATATGTCACAAACAATTACACAAAATATTTATTACAAAATGCAAAGTCACAGAGCATTCACAGGAAAATCAACAGAATTGCTAGAGACCAAAAACGCCAATTCGCTAAGCAAAATGTGCCAAATAGCTTCAATAAATGCCGAAGAAGGCACCTGGCTAAGTAGCAGAATAGAATCATTTGTTGATCCAAATTTTGAATTACCTTGCACGCATGCCTCATCATACACCATCCTACAAGATTTCTTCTTTGTCAGAAACAGCACTTTCGAAAGACTTGTACACTTTCGAAAGATAAACCTTATACTTTCCCGTACATAAATCACTTCCCGTACATAAACCTCCATTTTGACTATCTGGCGTTACATGACCTGGCTGGCTACCTATTACGTTGTCGCGATCTTTAATATGGCATTGAGGGCAGGCTACGCCTTCACTAGTTAAAATACTTGTACAACGCAACTTTCTTATGCTTCGGTCTGGTTTTTGCCTTAGCTTTAGGCTTCTTTTGGCTGCCACTTAATATTCTTGGCCTATGTCTCTTGGTCTTTGACTCATAATATTTAGCTTAGTTACAGAGAAAACCTATTCTTAAATAAATAGGCCTAACCCAAGTTGGACTGTTGAAGCCGTAAACAAAGCACTTGTCAGTCAATATATATTTTGTACGTGGAAAATGAAGATGGTTACAGTGAAAGGCATGTAATAGAGCACCGATATGAGCGAGAACCGCCTATTAGAGCAGGTTTTTCATATCCCAGAAAAGGTAAGAAATTATTTTCTCTATTAACACTGAAGAAATATGTGAAGTGTTTGAAGATCTCCCAATAAGTTTAAACCTACTTTTTAATTTTTCAAAACAGGCAACTGCTGTAGTAGTCTCAAACTTCTACAAAAGTTATTCCACTTTCCACCATTTTAGATTTTTTGCAACTTTCAATTTGTTAGGCTATATATATCTCAGAAAGTACCACACCAATCTGCGTAAGATTGATGCTATAATCCTTGTTTCGGTAGCATTTCATGAGGCAATTTTTACCACAAGATATACCACTGCCTTAGAGGCTCGCCGCTCTCTAAAAGTGGGAGAAGTTTTAGAGAGTGGTGAGCCTCTAAGGCAGTGGTTATTAGCAGGGTCCCCAGTGAAAAACCTGGGGTGCTAGAAGGAATGCCAAAGTGCTAAAACCCTCCGATACGCAAACCACAACAACCACAACATTGAATATTGAAATCACCACAGACGATGGGTTACCAAGCCAAAAACTTTAGGTATAGGGTCCGTTTTTTCAAAGGTGAGGAACCGCTGCTTTGAGGCAGTGATATGGCCGAGTCATATTTGTTGAGTCACGAATCGAGTCAAGTTACAAGCTGTTTGAGTCAGAGTCATCTAAAGTTTTTCAAGTTGAATCAGAGTCAAGTCGCAAGAATTGTCGAGTCACTTTGAATCATTGGTTTGCAAGCTCGAGCCAGTGTCGAATAAAACGATGTATCCACATTGGGCACCACATTTTAGCTACTTGGGCGCCATTTTGTAGCTCGTTGGGCATCACGTGGGTAGTAAAAATATCATGGGGAAAACATTAAACTTTATTTTACTTGACACTGACTCGAGGTTGCAAACCAATGACTCAAAGTGACTCGACAATTTTTACGACTCTACTCTGATTCAACTTGAAGAATTTTTAGATGACTCTGACTCGAACTGCTTATGACTTGACTCGATTCGTGACTCAAAATATATGACTCGGTCATATCACTGCCTCAGTCAGAGCAGCGGTCCTTAACCTTTCAAACAACGGACCTTATACCTAAAGTTTTTGGCTTGGTAACTGATCGTCTGTGGTTATTTCAATATTCAATGTTGTTGTCGTTGTTGTTCTTGTTTGTGCATCGGAGGGTTTGAATAAAACATTTTGGCATTCCATCTGAGCACCCCCAGGTTTTTCACTGGGGACGCTGTTAATAACCACTGCCTTAGAGGCTCTCCGCTCTCTAAAACTTCTCCCAGAAAAATTAGCTGAAGATTTTCCACTTGTTTGCAAACTTCCTTTTTTGCAAATGAACTGTTGTCTCCGTTGTTTGATGAATGATTAATCTCAGTCTCAATGTTACTCCCAAAGCAGACATTTCAAGACACCTTGTGTTTGACTTGGTGTTACTACTCTGTTACGCATCAACAGTCGAATCACAGACATTCCCGAAAACATGTTTGAGTTGATATGAAAGCAACCTGCAACTGATAGGCCNATTGCGGTGAAGGTTAAATATACGTCGATGTTTCGGTTTTGCATGCCGAGTATTTGAAACTGCAAACNGTTATCTTTACATCAAGCTACTTTTCTACAGTTGAGAAACAAATTGATATGAAATTAAAAACTGTTTATTTCACGGAAAATTGTTCATGAAATTTGGTTGGTGTTGTATTTGACCGGATGTCCATGGGCGCAATTTGGTGGGGGACACGGGGGACGTGTCCCCCTCACTTTTTCAGACGGGGAGACATAATATGCCATGTCCCCCCTACTTTTTTCTCTTTAGGTTTTGTACTTGGAGAGGTTTAAAAAATAAAAGCGATGTTTGTCACATTTTGTGTGAAGAGCTTTTCATGTTGGATGGTAGGCCATACATAGCCAAGTTGATGTTGGAACAGAGTTTGATGTGGGATCACTGATTCTGTTAGTTTATCAATTTTAGCTTCAATAAAATAATTTTTAGCATTTTTCAAGTTTCTAGAGACCGTGAAAGATGTTTAACTGTTTCTGTCCGACATTTTCCCTGTGTGGTATACTGTTAGAAAAGTTATTTTGTTGTTACAGCGAGAGTATTACCGCTGCACATGTGAGAGACCAACTGGTAGGTGTACGTGCACAATAAAAACGTTTGAAGGGCATTTGTACTTTTTCTCTATGGGCAATGTCAATTTTTTTAGTCGTAATAATCTGTTGTTCCAAAGCTCCCGAGTGGTGTTTCTTCGGGCCCAAGGGGTTGGGACCAACGGAACAAATTCTCAAAAATTTGAAATGGACAAAAACTAAGGAAGGGCGTCTTTGATCTGAACAGTTTTTTCAGAGTTAAGACCTATCAGTATTATGAAACAAACACCAATCAGTTTGGAGTAAAGTAACGCGAAATATTGCCGAAGCAAAATCCATTCCATAGGTCCCACACTTCCCCTACTATTAGAAAGGTCATTTTCTTGTAACAGCGAGAGCATTACAGTTGCACATGTGAGAGACCACAGTACAGCCATGATTTGTTCCGTGCAGAAATGTAACTGGCTTTGCTGCAACGTTGGTTGTCAGTGTCACGTATTCAGAACAGACAGCGTATAATTTAATGATGCTAGTGCATATAATGTTAGAAAGTTAGATTTTCTGGCAAATCTCTGCGAAGCTTTTGCCGAAGACAAAAAGCAGCAATATTGTGGATACTTAGTTTTGGGATGGGAGTTTAGCAAAAGACTGTTTTCAACCACTAGTGAACAGGATTTCAATCAAAACGTTGAAGTAACCTACAGTATTTACCTAGCTGTATATTGACGTAGCCTATAGCACAAAACTTAGTTACTTGGCTCGGAATTAAGGATAAACTATACATTTATCCTAACTTCTTATAATGTCGTGACAATGGTGACCAACAAATAAAAAAGATATTTTTTCCTCGACTCTTACACTTTGTGCTTGTGCTGAATGCATTGGTTCGTAAGTCATCTGATTTACTTGAGTTTAACCACACCCACAATGCAGCAATGTTTTCATC
>JGI24022J15233_10000224_pt1 | contig 29558 bp, 20 predicted proteins | sample Ectturendosymbi2_FD_15233 | JGI IMG/M metagenome (IMG submission 15233)
CAAGACGTGACCAAGCAAGTTTGGAGGTGTAGTCGCTCAACAAATTTGTTGGACGACCTCAGGGCTGTCGTCCTGTGTGCAGGGCCTCCGAGAGAAATTTTACCAGGGGGTGCGAAAACCGATACCGGGCCCCTAGCTTTGGAGCCCTCGTGAAAACTTGTATAAAAGCAGTGAACAACAGGTTCTGTATGATTTTGACTTGGTGGCGAACAGCCTAGAAACGTGAAAAAGCAATGAAAGCGATTTCTCGTAGAAGAGAGCAAAATTTGAAAAAATTGTAACTTGTTGCACACTTCCATTACTATAATGATGTTATTAACCGAGTTCAGGAGAATATGTATTGATGATTTTTATTGAGCATTTATGTCCTGGGAATGACAAATTTGTCTGTATTCATGGCTGCCCAATCAAGCTTCTTGACGCTGCTGAGCACGTTATTGCCGTCATAACTGAATTGCGGCAATTAAAGGAAATCCCTCCACTGAGCCAAGTAAAGTGGATAACCAATTTTAGCTATTTAGATTTTCTGCACAGCAACGTTGCCCGAGCTTCGTCATTCGCTACTATGATGGTGCAGTTGACGTACCACGTTTATATACCAAAGCGCCTGTGCTTTTACCTCTTCCCAATGTACTGTACATTCCAAGCATATTTTTGTAAAGTTGGCAACCTCGAGCTTCTTGATCGTACAAATGGTTGCAAGCGCACTAATACCACCAACCGCCATAAAACTATTCGTTACATGACATTGTCGTTGCATGACATCAATACATCACAAGTTACATTAAGTCATCTGTGTCTGTTGTAGCAAATACAAGTTACAACCAGGGCTGCCAGGTTGGAATTTTTAATGCCACGTTTTCGAAATTAGGGAGTATTAATCAGTTTGACATGAGAAAATTCTTTTAAGCATGTATAACAGAGTTTGATATGTTTCTGGCCTTTTTAGTGGTGTTGGCAGAAAGAAAACGTTTTACTGGCATTTTTTAAAAACTTGTCTGCTTTAAGCTTAAACTTTTGGAATTTTTTCAGTCTGTTGTGCATTTATTGAAGCTTTATAGGATATTTGTCCTAGCGATTTGGGCGTTTTTGGTCCATTTCAACCTGAAAAGCCTGATAGTGTTTCTGCGCGTTCTCTGGGGCTAGATTTTGTAATAGATATTTTACGCAAATGTGACATATCAAACATAACAAACGCTTGTACCAGAATCGCAGTATTAAAAATGGTGCATATTTATATTCTCACAACCTGTATCATGTTGTTTCAAATACTGATAGATTTTTTTAGGAATTTTCTACAAGAGGAGAAAGTACTTTTAGAGATGAACTATTAGTCATTTATTTGTTTACACTAATTATAGGCTTGGTTCGATAGCAATATTGCATTTTTGCCACCGCTCATTCGGGTGATTCAAAACGACAGCCGTCGGCCAGTTCGATTTGTTTAGCATTTTGAGAAGCAATGTGGCGTATTTTGATGAACGATTTGGCATTTCTGATCCATCAGGACCAGGCAACCTAGGTTACCATGGCTGTGATCGATGGTCACAATCACGTGAAACATCAACGCAACCCTGCTTATGCTTGTGCAATCATTACAAAAACGTGTGAACTGTCAGGAAGTTGCAAAACAGTAGTGCCTCGAATTTAACTGCTGCTCATCATACGTGCAGGAGCAGGCAATTTTTGGGGGTGAATTGGTGTTGAATAGCCTAGAAACATGAAGAGTCAATGAAGGCGATTTCATATAGAAGGGTGCATAGGATATTTTTCCCGAATTTCCCCTAATTTTCCAGAAAAACACCTAATCGACAAAATTTCTCTCTACAGATTTTCTGTAGCTTTGATATATTACAGCTTTTTTCTACCGTGTTGCCATAGGCTTGAAAATAGATTGGTACTTTTAATTTGGATCGTAATAACCCAAATGAAAATAGTGCGGTAGGCTATGTAAGATCATTGTCAGAAGCCTGCTGGTTCAGTACTCTTGAGCATCTTCTTCACAGTTCTGAAGTTTTCCATTCACATTCCAGCTGTTCCTGTGAGCAAGGAACCTCAGACCTAGATGAGGTGGGTATGAAGCTGCTTCCTTCACTGAAGACATGTACAGTATGTAAAATATGTGACAGGTTTCACATATTTTATAGCATGACTACGCCGCGAGGTTCACAGCATTGTCTGTTCAACTGCACATACACGTATGTGCAACATGCAACAAACTGTATGGCAAAGTGTGTACATCGAACCACTGTAGTTGATATTAAAACTTTTCTGTACTTGCTTGGCATGGACTCTATTAATATGAAGTACATGTACAATAAATAAAGCACAATGCAGAATTATGAAGCACATAGATGAAATGCCTTTTTTGCCCAAACTTTCAAGTGAGTCAGTTATTCATCAACTCCAACAAACTGAAGCACGAAGTTGCTAGAAACAGTTTGTTAATTATTTTCTATTTTATATGTTTTTTATGATATAATAAACTTTTATTTATACACTATTTATACACTCAATAACAATAAAGTATAATTTTGTTAATACTGTTAAAAATTTCGAAATCTTGTGTGCCAAAATGTTTTGAGATTTTGCCCAAATGCTTGACAAATAAAAACTTTCTGGGGTGCACTTTCATCCCCTGCACCCAAGCATCTACCCCACTGCTGCTGACTGAGTGTATCACACAGACATGCCAGAGGCAACTTTGGAAATGGGTTGAGTTTTTCTAGAATTTGACTGGTCCACGTAGAGTGGCGTAACTGACGGGGATAGGGGTGCAAACCGCTCCCTGGAAAGCTGAATGTAATAACCGGGTGCCACTTAGCTTATATTTTGGTTTTATTATTATTTTGGTTTTGAGTAAGTTAATGTTGATTTTTTTGCGTTTTCGGTGTATTTGGCGGTGATTTAGGGTTTTAGTATAGCCATCCACATTCGGAATCACCATTATTTCTTAACGTTTTCTAGATGTTGGCTAGTGGGCCCCTTACGCTGGTCAGTGTGCTCTCATCAGCTCGTTTCCCCCCTGGCTCAAAACTCTAGTTAGGCCACTGCTTACATACAATGCATCATCTCGCATTAAAATGCGGCGCTGGTTATCGTTAATCACCCGAGCTTTTGTGAGACGCGACAGCACATCTTACAAACGGCTTATTACAGTTTTGCTGCGTGGAATCTATGGACGATATGCTATAGCCTACACAAACTCTGCTGCATTATAGCTTCAAAATCATTTGGTCTGCATGACGCAATAGTCACGAAGTATTACACCATAAAGAAGATGACAACAAAAAGGAATTTGCATAAAGCAGCTAAAACCCTGGGCAAATTTTCATTNAAAATACCATTCGGTCAATTTAGAATTTTTAAGACCTCAGNGAGAACAATGATTACAGGTACCAGTGCTGAAAGCGACCATCAATTTTTGACTTAATTACAGAAAAACTTAGCGTGAGTACTTTCATTCTCCAGGGTCCCAATCAGCCTCGTAACTAGGGGGGCGCAGGGAGCCTGGCAAAAGTTTAACACCCTCTGGAAAAAGTGTTGGACATAGTTTAAAACTATTGGACATAATTTCAAAAGATTGGGCCCTTCTCAGAAAACTCTTCGCTCCGTCTGGTGTCCCAAGCTGGTTACAGGCCTGATCCCAATACCCACCGGGCCCGGGTACAATGTATCTCTTGTACCTGGTCTCGTAGGCCCTGCCTATGGTTGCAGCCAGCAGGACTTACCTCGCCAATCTTTCCTGGGACAAACTGTACAACCGCTGAGATCGCAGGATAAGTTGTTGGACATTCAGGGCATTACCAAATTCATGGCTGCGCGCTTTGTCGCGAAATTTCACACCGTGAACGCTTCGCAAAATCTCATTCTCTGCCGCTTGTACTTGGGATAGTGTTCCTTCAGTCATTATCAATGATTCATAACCATAGGGGATGATCGGATCAAAGACCGACTTGAAAGATGATAGAATTGCATTGTGAAAAAGCTCTCGTTTGGTGACCACAGAGCGGTCCAACTTACGCAGAACTGCGTCTGCTTTACCAGTCGGTGTATCAACCTCCTTGTTCCGACTTCCGTCACTCGCGAATACCACCCCAAGGTACTTGAACTTCTCCACCTGCTGCAATCTACTGCCGCTTACTTGCAGTGTATGGGCATATGGGTTTTGGTGGGAAAGAACACATCGTATGGTTCTTCTTAGCCGTTACACTTTCGCAAAAATAAAATTTAAATTCTTGCCAGAAGTAATGTTCACATGTTGTTTTCGCGATGTGGCCGTAAATTGCCTGCGCCAAACTTGAGAAGTTTTTTACGCAAGATTTTAACTGCAAGACAAAATCTTGAAAATGCCAAAAGAGTGATTTATACAACAAACTGTTGGGTTTAAGCCAAGCTGCGAAAATCAATATTGGTGAAAATTTCAAATGGAAATCGAAAAAATTGCGGATGAAGCAAAGAACCGGAACCAAGATTCGAGATCAACGACCCAAAATTATGCAAATCGTTTGGATTTACTGTGTTCGACAGCGTTCAAAAATGTAAACACAAGCTACAGGTTGCTCCTCTGCCGTGCTTTTGGAACGTGTTCCGAATACGTGTTCCGTGCTTTGGAACGTGTCCCAGCGGTAAACGCGAGTACAGTGGCATATACTGTACTTGATGTTTTATCCCAAATTTTTTAGATCAAAATAACTTCAGTTTTACGCGGTCAAAAATCATTGTGTTTTGATAAATTGTTGTTCTTAAAAAAAAGAAACCCTAACGTAGTCCTTTTATGTTCCAAAACCTTTCTGATGATAATTGTAAATTGAGCATTTTCCCTCAATGACCTGACTGTCATTAGTAGCAAGGTCTTCAAAAATGTTTTGACTGTCAGATGAGTTCGATACACATTTTCAGTTTTTTATCAAATAAGATTCATTTGAAAAATATAATTGCATTCACGCAGTTTTTCATTCGGTGCACTTTTACCTCTACTCCAGATTGTGTCGAGGATTCTACGTAGGTATAATCGCAAACAGAAAACGCCGTCAAGTAGGTGGACATGATCACAGTGGTGTTGAATATTGACGCGTTCCATACAATGCCGTTGATTTCACTTTCCTGCAAACAGAGGGCGGTTCTAAATAAAACGATTAATCACGAATTGATTACCCTGTCATGGCATCGTGCATGACGGTAAACAAACCCATCATTCCAAGCTAGAACATCACGTCTGCAACCAGTTCTTTTTGTCGACAATCCGGCCATGCACCGCTAACAAAAAGGATGAGAAAAATTACTGCGACCATCATTATGAACTAAATCTCTTGTATGTGGTCAAAAACAGTTGTTGATAAAAGCGTTTGATTTTTAGCTTTTGGGGATGCAACAGCATCAAAAACTTTCCAAACGGTTTCATCAAACAGAAATTTTTTCAGTTTTCAAAAAATTACCGAAAACTCACGTCTTGAACTAATGTTCTGTTTGCTGCTGAAGATGCGAACATATTGCTTAAAGTCATCTCCTAGTTAAGCAAATGAAAGAGGCACTGTAATCGCTAAGAATGGAAAACCAGCATCTTACCCTCGAAATAAAAGTGGTTATCATCAAGTATATTTTACCTGGTAGGCAATAATAGGCATGGTTGACACTGCAAAGTAGCCCTGATCATTCCTGTGTCGGAGAATAACATCAAATGTCGCTTTCAAACCAGGTTCATCGAAACAAGGAAAAGCTCTCCTGGCTCCGGAATCCTCCATCTGCGACACTGCTATGACTCTGAAAATCAAAATGAAACAGTTTGTTTATCGTCTGTTGACAGACTGGACAAAGTCACAATAGAATCTAAAGCTACAGACTGTATTCAAACAAATCAAAACGTTTCTCGGAGTATTTTGACTTGAGTTCTACAAAAGTTCCACACCTGACAACATTCACAACGAAACTGACCACAAATGGAAAATGATTTCAAACCTCGATAAATATAGATGCATAGAAACAAATTTTTGACAACGCATGACCTTTGTGCTAGACATCATTGCAAGCGGTACCTGGCCATTATAAGATCCAGATCATCTCACATTTTAATAATTAAAAATAAATATTGGTTTGCCAAGCAAATCCTGGCTACTACGAAATGACAGAAAGCTCGTAACCTCACTCAAGGATTATTCTTTTTCATGTGCGTTCAAATTAATTACTGTTGCTTCAAAATTTGTGAAATTAAAATGTCATGAGATTTTGTAGATCGAAATTGACTTTGCAATCAACGTACCTTTTTTCTCCGTTTTCATTTGTATATTCACTCTTGTATAAGCCATACATGTCATCCCCTAATATTCCCTGGAAGCTGTTCGCAGTGAAGTTGTACATTTTTCCTTCTTGACATGGAGCCTCGGTTTGCAGTACCAGGTACTCATTGGGAAGATAAAAAAAACTTTTGATGATCTTCTGTTCTGCGCCAACCTCGTCGAAGATAGTGAAGCCATTGTCCGTATAGTTCAGCTCTCTTAGAAACATTTGTTAAAAGCATATGAAAATGAAACATATTGCAACGTTGAAAACTTCATGCTTCACAATAAAAAAATTGATTACCTAAATTTTTCGCTTCATTGCACATCCTGGAAACCAAAACGTTCAGATAAAATCTTGTTGCAATCGCGTCATAACAACGTAAAGTTCGCGGCATCATTTTTTGCTGCAACTGACTTCCGAAGATTGATAGCAGATTACAAGTTAAACAATTCGATGGGTTCTCATTAGAATTTTTCGAAAATTATCGGTTCACACCAAAGCAAACATGGCGGTGCACGCCATGGAACAGATTGAACGCTTAGAGCATGTGAGAAATGTGTTGTAGGTACTGAGGTACAGACTTCAAACTATTTTCTTCGCACTGGGTCATTGACAAATATTGGCATCAGTGACATGTTAGGCACACAAATGCTCGATAAGTTCTTAATACAAGCAAACACACGTGGTGGTTTCCTACATATGAAGTGAGTTACAAGAGTTAACTCCATACTTTCTGACGCAAAGGCAATGATTTCAACATAATTTGCAGGCAAGTATTGGAGTTGACGTTGAGGAAGGTATAAGGCATTTTAGTCAAAATTTAGGACAACATACTACCGTCGCATATTCTCTGACTGACAGCAGCTGTTTAGCCCAGGAGATCATGAAATCAATTGTGTCAATTTCTCGCTCAAAAAAAACGAATCTGCGTACCTCTACAAACANGCCGACGATTATNTGTCTTGCTATATAACCGGATNCCAACAAATGCTTTTCAGACAAGTNATAGAAGTCCTAAAAGCTTAAACNAAGTCTGGCAAAACGTCTTTTGCGTATGCGTACAGCTTATCTATTTTCGTGCCCCTGTGAAGGGGACCAATGTTATGAATTTAATAAAATAGATCTTGCTTTTCAAAATAAATACTATCAGAACCATCCACAGCACTTCGGCTGTGGTTTAAAATATGTTTATTTAAATTCACTGTGATCTCTCTTTCATCAAGTCAAATGAAATGTACTAAACTGAGTGAATGTATACGTCCACCGATGAAAATAATATAATTTAATTTTCTTCCTTCAAAAGGTAACCTCACTGAAGTAGGCAGATGCCAAAAGCAACACACCTGCTCCCTGCATGAGAAACCTTATTTGTTTTACTGGGATGTTCCTGCTGTTGTAGCTGATGTTACTTACACTGAATGCAAAATGACGTAATCAGTAGAGACATTACAAAGGAATCGAACTGATGATGATCCATAAAACAGGTAGGCGTTGTATTCGTTATTGAAGTCGAAGTCAGGCCGAAGGTCAATCACATAATGCTCCGGTATCAGAGATGCTGGCAAACGTCTGTTTGTCCAAATTCCCTCATCCTGAAATGCACTTGCAATTAGTAAGTATAAGGTTTCTCATTTTTCAAATTAGGAATTTGAAAAATGGGTTCGCAAAACATACCTGTAAAGGTAAATTTAAATGCATTTAGAGCACAGAACACTTGGACGATGTGTTAACTAAATTTGACATATATTGGTAAGTCATTTTTGTTATATTGCAGAGCACACTTTCGCTTGGTGCAACGCAAATTGCGCAGAACATTCTGTTCCGTGCTGTGAACTAAGGTTCGTCAATGTTTTTCGACAACGCTTCATATGTGACGACTTTATGCAAGTATAGAACTATAGCAACGTGAAATATTCTGCGTATTGCAGGTACTTTAGTTATGCAGTCATATCAGGATCACCTAATTCCATATGATGGCTATGCGTTATTCAGCGAAAGCTACGCATGAGTGGCTCGGAAAACCAGTACCAATTTTTGTTAGCAAAATCTTACGGTGACTTCTATAAAAATCGTCTTGTATCAAACATGAATAGTCTGTTGCATTATGTCCTGACATACGCTCACTCACGAAAAAACTTAACAAAAACTTATCAGGTTATAGCTCCATTAAAAACATGAAATAATACCAAGATCTTTCCAAGCTTTTGAAGTAAACACAACGAGCAGTGTTGTTTTCATTCAAACCTAAATTAGCTTAAGTATGTTGATGCACAATAGAATGTATATGGCATATNCATATACTATATGGCATATACATANACTATATGGCATATACATATACTGCATATACTATATGCACAGTTATCATCTACAGTTTTTCTACTTTACGTCCACCACTTGCATTTACTGATTGCAAGCTTCTCACCGATGGAGCTGTTGTGGCATCCGACCCATGCGTCGTCTCCTGTATTGCTGTTGTCATTGGCTCTCCAGTGATAACACCGACAGTGGTGGTTGTCGTTGGTGGTTTAGTGGTAGTAGGGTCTGGTGTCTCAGGAATCTCAGTTTGGCAAGTAGGCCGACCAACAAGTCCAACCAGTAAGCCTGAGTTAACAAAAAACAAACTTTTTTTGATAAAAAACAAGACAATTGTGATGTTAATTGTTTGCGCGTAGAAACGACTGAAATAATTCATTGCATTGCTAATGCTCAGCTGGGCATGTAACATTGACACAAATATATTTGTTTTCATTTTGGCTCATTTTGGTGGTTTGCATTTTTCCGAATATATTAACAAACAATCAACTCACCGACCAGAAGAACTGATCCGACGTAGAAGAACACGATTCCTAACATAGCCCAGTTGCTGAGATAAAAACCCTTCTTTTTAGAACCTCCATCATGAAAATACATATCTTCCGATCCCATTATGAAGAGATGGCAGGTATAAAAAACCTACTATATTGCCACTCGTGGGTAAAGCCTGAACGTAGCAAGGAAGACTTACAGATAATTAACACATTTTTAAATATTGAAAAGTATAAAGCAAATATGTTTATATTGGTTATTAATTCTGTATTTATTAGAAACGCATTAAACAACGCTATCAATTGAAAGGAATTATTTCACAGCAAGGAATGAGGCACTATGATCTTAATAGAGTTTCTTTGTCGCCTGCGGTAGGTAGGCAATCTCAGCTCGCATTCAAATAAAGCAATATGTCAAATTAGGGCCAAAATTTTCACCAAACTCTTATTGCGAATTACATGCCATTAAGCGGACACTAATGGGAGCTTAGTGTTTGTCAACAGGGTTTCTTACCAAGTGTTTATTTCATCCAGTTTATGCTGTTTTTGTGTTACTATCATTTCGCGAAGTAACAGGTTTATTGTTTAGGGCAGTGGTTCTCAAACGGATGCCACTTGGCTCACAAAAGCAGGAATTTTTAATTCCTGGGAGGGAATTTATTCCAGGGAGGAATTGAGGAGGAAAAGCTGTTGATGAAAAAAACCTGAATTTTTATTATTTATTCATCAACACTTAAAAACTACACGAATAGATTGGCTTCAAGGACAAGCTGCTTTAAACTACAGTGATTGACGTTAGAAAAGAGTCTGTTCGTTTTATTATCGTCTTTGTTTCTTTACAGTAGGTGGCATGAAGTTTTTGCAATCATCTTTTTTCCGGTTTTTGTTGGGGAGGAATTGATAGTCTTTGGGGTTAAAGGGGAAATATGAAAAAAACTTTGATAACCACTGGTTTAGGCAAAGCTTGCGAAACACTGCTCTAATTGCTAGAACAGGGGTGGGAAAATAGCTGCTCGTGGGTCAAATGTGGCCCTTCACACCGTTTCCAGTGGCCCGCGGAAGCTTTCAGGGAATATGTTCCAATCTTAAATTTCCTTTAAATTATCACAGCAAATGTTATTGCTGAAGCTAACTTAACCAAGACTTTGTCTCTATTTCCATTAGAAGGCCTTTGCTAAATGCGGCCTTTTCAAAGTGGCTCCCGAGTCAAATTAATTGACCACCCCTGGGCTAGAATGTACTGCAGATATGGTCACCGCGTCGCAAAAGATAAATTCAAATATTTTAATTATCAATTTCCTCAAAGGTCACTGAGATCGAAAGTTATTACAACGTTTGCGGATCTTATAGCGCAAAAATGCAAATGCAAATCATGTAAGGAACTTGGAATATGTTTGTTGTACAGCTTCACTGGAACCAGTCATTCTAAATTTGAGCACACGTTGGATTACTTTCTAAACAGTCATGAACTCGTCCGGTTTTCATCAAATTGTAACACTTACAGATATTCCAACACTGCAATGAAACACGCTAGCCACGTAAACAATCCAAATGCTCATCTCCTGACGTCTTTTCTCATTTATTACAATAAATAGTTGAAACCGAATCCTTTCGTAAAGTGTTAGAAGATGAAACAGCACTTCTATTGCACAAGCATGCAAAGTGGTTGATCTCGTTAAATCCTCAAATGATCTCGTCAACTGCAAATTGAACTTATATTGCTGATATAGTTTTGCAAATACTACTTCACTCTTTGAATCAATTTCTTTTCCGCTTCGCATGTGGCAATGGTGCCACGTTTATAACGATGCATTTTTTCCCGCATCTCGTGATTTTTCATGAATCATCGCTTGCACCTCCCCACCACGCGCCTGGCACACACAAGTTGCTTGTTAGATCATTGCACATATTCGCGGTCATTTCTCCCTCTTGTTTGCTCGACGTACCCTCAACCTATCGGCTCACAATAGAACAAGTACACATGGTTTGTATACCTTGACTGCTGAACAAGCAAGGTACATCTGAAAATGTTTGCTTCCAATTTAGGTTGGACCTTGGAAAACAATGTTGCAAAAAGGCTGTTTCAAACCTGATGTTCAAAATTGCTGAGACTGAACGTATGCTTACCACGAACTTCTTCATTTTTCTCCCACTTTGAACGTGAGCTAAATTTGTCAGGCACAAAAGGTTATATTTGAAATACGCGAAGATGGAAATGTAATCAAAAGCAGATAGGCAAATAGTTCTAACAATAAAAAAATGATTGTTATTAAAAAGTTTTCAGTCTCAAATTAGATTGAAATTTTTGGTCTGTAGTCTTTGAAAACTCCTTAGTGGAAATTGTAAATAAAGTACGAACTGTTTATATGGGAGTTTTGTTTCATTTCCTCCATGCGCTTAGTGCCAAAATCTTTGCCGAACATGTTCATAATAGAAACAAACTGTCTGATGACAACTTAGTTTATTCACGTATTGACAAGTAACATTCATAGTGTTTGTGCTGAGTTTCAATCTCAAAATAAACTAGAAACAAATTTTGAAAACGTCCTCATGAATCAATAGTACAGTATTACAGGCTCACACCAATAAGACCAGTAGCTGAAATGCCATGATGTTCGGGTCAGAGAAATTTATTTCAGCGTATTTCGTATCCGTTTTTCCCCTACGGAAGGACGGTCTGGACCACAGGCCCTTAACTAGGGGAGCGAAGCTCCTCTGAATCATTTGTAGACTCCCTGGAATGTGCTGGACCTAGTTCTAAAAAATTGGGCCTCTCTCAAAAAAAACTGTTCGCCTCCCTTGGTGTCCCAAGCTGGTTACGGTCTTGGTCTGGACACATGGCCGAACCAACGTAGCTGGGATCACTTGATTTGTAGATGTGGCTCGACATTAAGCGCTTTACGAATTTCACATCTGCCTACTTTTTCGCGAAGTGCCATGACCGCGAACTTTTCGCAAAAATTCGATTTCTGCCGCTTGTACGTGGGATGGTGCCCTTCCATTCATTACACAAGATTCATGCCATAGGGAAGGATTTAAAAACTGACAGCTTTGCGGTGTTTGAAAGCTCCCGTTTTGTCACCACAGAGTACACAACCTCAGGCAGAACTGGGTTCGCTTTACCAATCTGTTTATCAATCTCCTGCCATCCGTCACTCGTCAGTACCAGTGCGAGGTACTTGAATTTCTCTATCTGCTGCAGTGCATTGCCGCCCACATGCAGCATACACTGCCTTATGTTTCTGGAGAGGCATAATACCTCGGGTTTATCAGTGCTAATTTTCATTCCGGCTTGGTCGCACGCGCAGAAACCTATCGAGTGCATGCTGAAGGCCCTGTTGTGAAGATGCTAGCAGTACAAAAAAATCGCCTACAAAACGCTAACAGTTGATCCTGCAGCTTCCAACAGTAGAACCCTCAACAACTCGGCTGTGACTGACTATACAATTCATATTATAGATCATGAGGAGTTGTGACAGCAAACACCCTTTTTGGAGTCCTACACTCACTGCGACAGGTTCAGGTTTAACTCTGTGGACACGGGCAATGACGTCTGAACAAGAACACAGCAGATATTATCATGGATTTGGATTTACATCCTGCCAGATTTCAGTCTTTTGGTGAATTCGGATTGGATTTGTTAATTTTGCTTTGAACGGCTTTGCAACTTTCGATTCAGTTTCGGGACTGCAGATCACTGTTTTTAAGATGTGCGGTCATGGGCGTCGGAAGAGGGGGGCAAAAAGGGGTTTTGGCCCATCCCTGGATTTTGAAAAAATGGCCAAAAAGTTTGTTTTCTTAGTTTCGAGTGGGAAAAAACAAATACTCCAAACACGATCATAGAAGCATGCCCTGAGTGAGTTTCAGCTTTTTACAGGCTTTGCCCCCATAAACCACATGGTGGTGTTATGCGCACCCCACCACCTCATACTAATACTATCGTCGGGTCTGCCAGACCCGAACTCGTGACGAACTCGCTCCCTTGCAAAATCTAGAAGAGCGTGGATAACCGCAATCGCACCTACTACTAGTCACACAAAAACATGAAGCTACTGAAGAGTTTAAAGCGCGCCGACTTCCGCTTCCGTAGTTTAACGTGAATGACCTCATTTGACCCGGGTCTGAGAGTGCTGGTTTCACATATTGTCGTATACCAGGGGTGTGCAACCTTTATCACTGAAGGGCCAAACGCAATTAAACAGATTAGACCGCGGGACGCGCCTTCGTTTGACACAGGCTGTCTAGTACTAGTAACCGGCATAAATGGTCCGCGGGCCGCAGGTTGCACACCCCTGTCGTACACTATAGATGATGCAAGTACGGCAACTACATCAAACAGGTAAATTATATAATAAATAATTTCCCATCACATCACAAGAAGAGATATTGATGACAACAACTAACGAGTGATAAAGTTAGCTTGCACTTATTTTGCATTGGCAGTTCATTAAAGTTATTTTCTCGTAAGTTGTACATTATTCGTTTATCTTGGTTAGGTTTTGAAATAGTTCTGCTCAAGGGACTAATTCGGAAATGGCTCGAAAAAGCACGCATCTGTCTAAATGCTTGCTGATATTAAAGGGTCCCATTTGGAGTTTCTTTCACACGGCCCTGCTCACGTCCGTTGGGATTGGACGTAATGACGACTTTTGCATGTTACCGTTGCCTGAACTAAACATGCTGAGTTGGCGTTGAAGAAAATTTTGCTTGATCTGCATTCAAACCAGACACAGCCTTGCAAGCATAAAGTAATTGATTTCCCTTTGTTACCAAGGCTACCACAAAATGCATATTGCTTGCAAGGCTTCAAAACACTTCGAATTGCTTTGTTGTCTTGCTTGAAGCAAGGTATCTGTATTTTGTTACTTTTTTCCCAGTTGTGGTAGGTATTTGTAATCAATCATTGCTTTTGTTTTTTCTCTGTCTGATAAAGTCAGAAGGTGAGAGAATAATGTAGGCCAAACGGGTTGGTCATCTTATGGGAATTGGGGATGCGCGATCTTTCTTCCCAATTTTGATGTCATGTCTAAAACGACGTTTGAACGAAATCTTTGAGTCGGTTTAAGCTGTTAAAAGCTGTTAAAGCAATTTTCTTCTTTTGGCTGAGACGCCTCGGTCTCATTGCTTCTTCAAATAAGATTGACTTAAATGTCGCCATTGAGTCTGGTTCATTCCCAGAAATTTTATTAAGGAGGAAAGCAATAGCCAAGATTCAACGTTTAAGCATTTAATGCCCCTTGTTTCAAAGCATCATCTATAAAAGTTCAATAGTCTAGCGCTTTTTTCCTGAACATTTGTGTTCAGATTTAAAACGGCAAATGAAAGTCTGCTTTCATTGAATTCACAGGTTTGAATGTTTGTTTTTAGTGATTCCAAGCATGTACTTTTTGTTTGCAAAACGTTCCTACAAAAGCGCTTGTGAAAATTCGCAATGCTGAACATGTAAGATCTGCAATCTGCTTTTTGCCGCCAATATTGCAGTTGAGCAAGTCATCGTGGCCGCCATTACGATTATGTTTTCAGATTTAAAATCTTCGGATGTACACTAGCACACGTTGAATTGAAGCGAAGTAGTGACTTCGCCCTGTATAAGACATCGACTTACGAAGTTACAGAAGTAGGCCTACAAAACATACGTGCATATTAGACTTGGATCCCGTTGTGGTCCAATTCATGAGCGACTAACTGACGTACGCAACTGATAAATGTATACGTTAGTCCAGGGATTTTCAACCTCTTTTTGCTCATGGCCCACTAAATTAATAAGAAATGGCGTTGGCCCAGATTTCTAGCATTGTCATTGGATTGAAAAGTTAATTTGAAACTGTTTTACAGAAATGGTTCAGATTTGAAGCANTTTACCACAATAGTGTTGAATGTACGGTTGTAAGTTTCACCAAGATAAAGAAAGAAAAGTTGTAACACGCAATTTTGAGTTNATGGTAGAAATTGAGTTTAGGGTAGAAAAGCTCTGTGGCCCACTGAAAACAGCGTCATGGCCCACTACTGGGCCATGGCCTATAGGTTGAAAACCTCCGCGTTAGTCTCTCAACGCGTTTGAAGAATGTTTAGATTTTAGGCCAAACGCTATGAATGCGACTCCGGCAGCATTTTTGCACTCAGCTTGTCCTAAGGCTGCTTCCCAAATACGATTTGGATTTAGCTAGCTGTAGAGTCAACAAAAAACTTATTAATAATTCAAACTACTTAGAGCTTGTTTTGTTTGAATTTATGTGATGAGACTTTGGTAAATTTAAGTGACTTCATCGAGACGTACAATGGGATTAAAATGTAAGCACCATCGTAGCCCCAGTATTGCAAAGCTTATCGATCATATTCAGCTTTACAAAAATAGCTAAGGCACTAAACGCAAGTAAGCTTTTACTAAGCACAGTCGTTTAGAAAACACAATAATTTTTACGGAATTTGAGAGTACTAGTGGGAAAAAATTCAATTAATTTTATTTTAGTCACGTGCTCTTTATTGAAAAGACACATTTGCAAGCTAATTGAAACAATGGTAGTTCCAATGCCCTCAGCACTTACAAAGCAAAATAATCTTGCTACTAACGTTAGATTTTGCTGCTGACTCTTCCCGTTGCAGTTGAATGATTTCAAATTTATTGTAGGATAGGTTGGCAATTGACATCAGATCGAAATTGAAACATATTGAGACTAAACAATATGTTTTCAACTCTGATTACTTGACAAGACTGATTTTTACTCACCGGTAAAGTAATGGCAAATGATTAATGGAAATATTATATCTCCACATCATTGTGATCGAACCGTCACAGTACAAGTTTCATCATCAAAAATAAAATTCTAGAATGAATACTATTGTTGCTAAACAGTGATAGTGACGTAATTGCGTATTAAAGAATATTTTAAACAAAAAACTTGATCGCTTCTTAGCCAAAGTTTGAGCTTCAAGGCATGTACAATGTACATCACCACCATATTTACGCATTTAGTCTTGAAACGGTGCACAGCAAAAGTCTTCGAAATTCATTTAACACTAGTTTTACCACCGTTTTTCCATCCTGTCGGTTACCGACGTGTCGAAAACGATACCGAAGGTTTTACAGCCGCATTAAATGCAAACAACGCCTGATTTACTAAATTTTACAAATATCTATCCACACTAGCTATGCTTTTACGTTATTGGAGTTGAATAAAACTAATTGCAGTGCAATACTTGAAATGATGGAACATATATGACCATCTCCGATCAGGCCTACAACTAGGGGCGCAAGAGGGTCGAAGTCCCCTGGAAAATGTTTCGCCTCCCCTGGAAAAATTGTTAGACATAGTTTAAATCTATTGGACATAGTTTAAAAAAGTGGGACCCTCTCATAAATCTCTTCACCCCCCTGGTGTCCCAAGCTTGTTACAAGCCGATCTCTGACAGCTGATAAACTAGTTGCATACCCTAGTATGGTTCGGTCTCACTAGCCGCTAGAGAGACATAACCATCTAGTTGCAAAATTGTGAAGTAATCACGAAAATAGTCTTGGAACACTAATGTAAATCACAGAGATATCATCAGCATGAAGCACATTCAGTGAAATTTGGAAATAAAACTGCAAACCCTTTTCCTGTTTTCTACACTCAAATGCTTAAAACCTGCGAGATTGAGCACCCTTTGCATTTTACATAATTTACTTTTGAAATGCCAGCAGAACATGTGCCACAAGTTGGTTTCTTGCAAGTTATGCACACACACTTTTTTCCATGACATTTTCTAAATTTTCGAGGAAGAGTTGACGGAAGTTGATGGAAGAGGGAATGGCCTCAACATTTTCAAGTGAAACTTTTTTCGTGCGCACGTTGTATATCAGTTGAAGAATGAATTTCTGTCTGCTCTGTATTTTGCTGGTCGACTTTTCAAACAACGATTTTACTCGATGCCGAATTTCCCGGGTTTCTTTGGCATAAATGTAGTAAAATAACAACGTGAATTCAAAAGCATCAACTGCGCGTCCGCTGTCGACGAAAAGTTTCACCAATATTTTCACTGGCACGTGGATGCTAGTATCTGGAAAACTAATCGTATTGCTGTAAATCGGTCCGCTCCTGGCTCAGTGCATCTTCGGTTCGGTTTGTCAACAAAACTCAAAAACTTCAGGATAGCAGCAAATCTGTCACGTGACATGATTTTTGAAAACACCGGAATACCGTACGTTTAATTTAAAGAAAATCAAGTGGCTGATTTTTGCCGTACACTCTTCTGACATACTGGAAAGAAATAAACGACTCTAACGCACACATGCTCATGTGAAAGTCATTCTATCCTTCCCTGTAAACTTCTTCGTTGGTGTATTTGACAACTGAATGAAAATATACCTCTGGCGTGATGTGCTTCCATTCATCGTGGGTAGACTAGGGCAGTGCCACAGTTTTAAAGATTCGTGTAGGCACATTGGTGGTAGCAGCAAAATTGTGTCCTGAGGTTCTTCGTAGAAATAATGGTGAAGAATATTTACATGCTGTTCTGTTTCTGTAACAAGCAATCGAGTTTGCAGCCAACACACCACGAGAATTTCTTGTACATGCATCAACTTCTTCATTACTGATGTTCTCTTCGTCTGAACAGCTGCTCACCTGGCGTGGATTGACAATAGCAGGTACAGCTACATCGTCATCTGATTCATGTTTCTTTTCATGTGAAATTTGATCATTACAGAAAATATGACTTCACATGACCAAACAAAGATGACCAGCTAAAACATACAACTACTGTGCAAAAAACGTTACCACTGAAAATTTACATAAAAGATGGCAGCCCCATGTTTTGTTGAAGCCCCACTAAAATGAACAGCTGAAAACACAAGCCAAACCTATAGCTTCGTTTGGTTTGGAACAAATTGAAAACACAAGTAAAGCCCGGAGAACTTATTAAACGTTGGTATCAAAGATATACCGGTAAGTTTGTTACAATCCACTAAGAACATCAGAACCTTGTGCAATACTGCATTTTAGATTTATACTGGATCCTATCAATGCAAGATTCAATAAAATTGGCCCAGACAGGTATCTTCAAGAAATCTGTCTATACATTGCTTGGGACCCAACCCCAAGGGGCAATTATTTTTTCTTTTTTTGAAGAAAAGTAGGCGAAACCCGCATCTTGACAGCCCTTGATTAGCCTTCTCCCGTTTTTGGTTTGGAAGTTATGGCTTAAAAACAACAAATTATACGAGTATAATTTATCATCCGGGAGTGAAATATTTATTAATTTATTTATTTGTGGTTTTTAGGTAATAACTTGCTAACCACAAACGCAAGAAGGCAAATAAAGGTCTATGAAGATGAGGAGTTTTCTCTAATTTTTGTTTTTAAAAAGAAACAAAAATTGCCGCATGAAGCTGGAGCAAAGGGCCCGATGACGTAATCCAAGAAACCTAAACCTATCTCTATAATGACGCCTCACATAAAAAAGCTTGCATCCAAAACTTTCCTTGAAACGAATCTTGAAACGAATCGTTAAAATCGTATTTGCAGAAACGACGAGCGCATTTCGCAGGCAGAATTTTCTTAAAATTAAACGATTTCCGTGATTAAAGTTTTGATTTTTTGTAAGCATGTTAAATGCATCCTTCTCACTGTTTTCTTTTATGTAACTTGGAAGTTATTTTCATAAAATTGTAGGCCTTACCAGTTGGACGTCGAATTCTGTCGACAGTCGTGCAACGGAATAGTACAAAATGTTTTCCAAAGCATTTCATCCATAGTCAGTTCTGTAGAGCAACAACAGATCTTCCTTTAAAATAATATGTGCTTCATTTATTTTATGTCATTTCGTGCAAAAAAAAACAAAAATTTCGAAAGATGTTACGAAGTCGGCACATCATCATCTAAATATTTGGAAGAGGGCTATATCTGACGTGCGCTTCACTTTTCACAACCACTCAACCCTATGTAAAGTTCAGTGCACATGTTAAGTTGTGAAAAAATCTACATTGTAGCTCCATTTCATTAAAACTAATCTGCAACTGTGGACCAGCACGGAAAACACAAAAATCTCTTAGATCAGCTATGTCCAACCCGCGGCCCAGTCGAAGGTGTTGTGCGGCCCAGTTTAGTTTTCGCTGCAGTGAAAATATGCTGCATACTGACAACCTGTCCTTGCAAGAAGTAAATCAATTAAGCTGCTGACTTCAGATTTTCTAGAAATTTTTGGTTCCTACTCCCAATTTCTAGGGGGTGGCAAATGCCATTTTCCCTCTTGCAGACGCCCATGAACACAGGGGGATGTCAAACACTGAAACAGCTCACCAGCTATAACTACTTTCAATTATCATCCAATAATAGTCCGGCAGTGGGAAAAAAATGAAGACATTTTAACAACGGGTTCTGAAATAAATGGCTAAAAACGTCGAATGGGGATGCTCAGTGGCGCCCAAAAACATGTGAGTAGTTTTGATCAAGGTGCCAAATGTTATTGCGAGATATTTTTAGCTTGAGGTGGACAACCGTTTGTTTTCAATAAAGTCAAAGTTTGACTTTATTGAAAATTTGCTAGTTTTATAAAATGAATTTAATTACATATTTGCCTTGTGCACATGATCGACATGGCGGTGGTGAAAGAAGAATCACAAGAAACTGCAATTCAGTGGTGACTACTTTTTCAAGATTTTGATGGAAATTGTGCAACAGCGTTGAGTGCATTAGTTATAAATGTGAACTTTTCATTTGCTGCTACATGTGTTTTTTATTTAAGTTGACCTATAAACTGCACATCTCCGTGGACATATTTGCTGAAATTTAGGTCAGAAAATTGCTGACCTAGAACGTTTCACGGATCGTAACTGGCGTTAGATATTTCCTAGGTTAAAATACATGTGACATTTTAAATTATATCAGCTTTTTGACGAAATAATCGACAAATGCGCAGCAGCAGAGGCACGAAAACCTTGTCTTTGACGTTAGATAATTACTAGTTTGTTTGAAAAGATCCTGTTTTTGAGGATTCCGGTCATCGGCGAAGCGCAAAAACCGGATCGGAAAGACTAAACGGATGCGGAGAACGAGTTTTTTTGACAATTTCCTAAAAGTCAGTACCGCAAATATACAGATATGAATTTTTGTCAAAAATCTCAATGGCAAAGGTATATTTTGGTCAGGTTCATTGGATTCCTTGCTGGTTTCCGCATCCAGTGATGCTTTCAGTGGCTCCCTAGTCCAATCCGTTCAAGAGTTATGGTTGATAATAAAATCCAAAGCCCAAATTGCGGTCGGAGCGGGCTTTGAAGGGTTTAGCATCACACAGAAACTACCAAATACTTTGAAATGTAATCAAAAGTGTTGAATTTTCACAAATGTTATTATTTCATCATAGCAAGTTGTTTCCTGAAACTGGATCATTACCGTGTGCATGAGATGCAATTTAAAGACTTATCTTGTACAATGTACATGCTTCTTTTGCCAGTTTTCATTCAGTTTAAAATACATTTCATTTTATGAACATTACCAATATACAGTGCATCATTAGTCAAAGTCGAAGGCTTAAATAAACAAGAAACCTACTGCTCAATTTTGTTCAGATTGTTTTCGCAAAAAAATTAAAAGCTTTGTAGTAAGTGCAGAGCAAGTATTTTTTTTTGTTATGATCAGAACGTTTAAAATTGTCGATAAAGATAAGATCATACTTCAAACGATGGCTCGTTTAGTTTTTCCACAATTGCGTTGAAGATTCCCTGTTCATATCAAACTCTGCAGAATCCTTTTGAGTCAATGTTACCTATGATGTAGTTATCATCGCCGACATAAACATTATCTGAAAAACAGTGCAAACGATAATCTTTAGAGTTGTTGTTTGTGAAACACGTCGTTGCCTACAAGCGAGATTCTTTCATAAGGACTTGCAAACGATCGAAATGTTGGTGAAGGAAAACCTGGTAAAAGTGCAAAAAGTGATTTTGTAGATGCAGTACACGTAATTAATTTTCTTGGGAATAAATCTTACAATGCATCAACCTCGTTTTTACAAAGAAGACTAATGATTTCTGAAAAGTTAGACGAAGCAAAGAATGTCTGATCAAATGGAAATGAAAAATTTCCAGATTGCTTCGAGCAACTGACGTGATGCAAGAGATTTAAATAATTTGTTTTTTTCAACCAAATGCAGAAACCCACACTAGAGGTTTTGAGCTCGTTTGAGACGACATTTTTTATTTTAAAAGCTGTCGCTGAAATAAAAAATAAACTTTTGCTATATTGTATGAAATGCAAATTTGCATGGGTATTGCCCTTGACCTTGAAGTCTTTTATTTGGATTTTTCTCCAAATCTATGTGCACTGAGACGCTTATTAGAGTTCGTATGGAAAAAATCTATTGATTTTACCAGGGTTTCGGAGTCTGAGAAAAAACATCCAACTCCGGCTCCTATCTTCCAAAATTTTCCTACATCGATCTTTCCAATATTTCCAACTCCAACTCATTCACGTAATGTGAATGAAGTTTGGCTGTCAACAATTTGTAGCAAGAAGCAATCAATGGAAATCGTGGTGCGCAGCTAGAAATATCTGTNTCAGTAAAGTTTGCAAAATAAATTGTACCGTTTCAACAGGCACTAGCAAGGGCGTACNCAAGGGGGGTTGGGGTTGAGGTTAAAATACTCAAAACCTGGGGATTTCAGGAAAAAGCTGAACCCTCCTTACAACCCAAGATTTTNCTCTGTAGCAATGTTATTGTTTCACGTTCAGAATGTCTTTCACAACGGCAACAAAAATGGCCATGCTACGCTCAGTCACGCAGTAGAGATTGTGGGAAACTTGTCGAAAAGTTGCATCCTTGATATTATCGCTATCATTTCATATTACATAAACCAAGACATTTATTTTCAGGAAAACCTTAGGTAGTGGTCCAAGATATGCAGCAAAATATTCAATGCAGGAGAGCATCGATTAGAGGAAGAGGTCTGTTTTTATTTGTAAAGGCCTAATTTGCAACGAAACCAGTTGTCCAAACTCAGCGACAATTTCGAAGGACATTGCAGGCAGAAATGCTCTAACTAGACTCACAATAAAGCTAGACCTGGACAGATTTATGAGGATGGGAAGTGTACAGGATAGCATTGAAATATAGGTTAATTTGGCCAACCACGGTTCATCAGGATAGAAAATCACATCGTCACTGTGAGACAATGTTTGGAGCAGTCTTCAAGAAAAACCGCAAGACGTTAATCCCAGGAGATAGATCTTTCAAGGAGTTCTGTTATGAGCATAATACACCAGATTCTTAACTTTTTCCCGGAAAATATTAAGATTTTACACCTTCGGATCAATGCAAAATAGGTTGTGAGACGCGCTTCTGGGCAAGCTATCAGTCAGAAAATCGACGACCACCCTAATTTCTTCGACTTTATGCTTTTCAGGGACGGGGTAAACTTCCAGACCTATCCCTTTTGATCATTTTCTGTGGGGATACCGAAAGACAGGGTCTATGCTAACAATCACCAAACTAATGCGCTCAAGAATAAAATTCAGACGGTGATCAGGAGAGTTCCCCATGAGATGTTGAACAAGACCATTGCAAACTTCAATGTGAAAGCGGCCTATGAAGACAAAACACAGGCCTATGAAAACAAAATTTTGAAGCATTTTGTTTAATACAAAATGCAATGTTATCAAATATTATTGCATCTTTTCAGACCATGTTGNATATTCTACAGCGCACTCCTACCATACCCAAGTCACTGTAATTACTAAACTATCTGGAAGACATGCAGAGTTGAATTAAACATCAAAATTCACCTTGATTTCTGATTCATTTATCATAAGGTGATTTCCGTTTGATGGTCGGATTTTATCGGTCCACAACACTCAAAATAAAACCATCATCATTTTATATTTGGCAACTCACAAAAAGNTTGTAGGCAGCNACAATCAACCAACAAATTCATCTGATATCATGTGAAGCAACAATTGCTTGATCATGTGAAGTTGTTGCTTCACAAGATAGCTGTTGCTTCACATNNTAGCTGCTATCATGTGAAGCAACAAATGTTTGTTCAGAACTCACTNCGATCCAANTGTCAAAAAGGTCGTCGTGCGTNACAGACCCGTATTTGTGCTTGTCCAAATAGTTCNGAATGTTATTTTAAAGAGCATGTTTTAATGAATTTGCACACTTATCACCTGAAGCGAAACGTCTAGAAACAGCTTGCAGGTATGAAAAATTTTAAATCAACAACTTTTTGATACTGCTAGAGATAATAGAGCCAGATATTGCTTTTGATGAATGACCTAATGCATCTTTGTAGAATAGTTTGCCTAGAAAGTAATACTTACTGTAACTTCAAGGTAGTACGAAATTCCACATAGGAAATGTACAACAAAACATCAAAAACGATAAAAATGCTTTCAAGAAGTGCTTTATTAAGAAGTGTCAAAACACTGCAGCTGAATACGAGCATAAAACTGTGTACAACAATTCAAAATTAACACTATACTGGGAACCAGATCGTTTCTTCTAGACATACATAATATTTTCAACCAAATCTAAATTACATTTACTCGGAAATGTTCGTTTCAAACTCATTCTTTAAAGCATAAAACAATTAAGGGATAGTAGACCCAGTCAGAGTTAATGCATGCAGAGAAAACAATTGCGCAAAATTGAAGCAATCGCAGTATTCCCAACGTTCTCACCACTATTCAGATTGCTTCTGGTAGGTTGGAAGCGAAGTAGGTAATAGAGACCATCTACTTAAGGCCTATGGATAAGAATGTTTCCTCTCAACGCGAAAGATACAAGTGCTCTTTTTTTCAAGCATTTTTCCTACACTTTATAAAAATCATGTGTTTTCCATCATTTGGGTCTTTATATTTGTCAAGTGTTACAACTACATGATGACGAAGAAAACTGAAAAATGTCCTGTTTGAATTTCGCTTAACAAAAAAAAGCAAAAACAATACATTAATTTGGCCACTCGGTTGGTATGGCTGTTACAAAGTTTTGGGGATAAAATGCAACAGTTACTTAAAACATTATTCTTCACCTTCAAGCCGTTGCGTAAACGTTGGCTCTCACAAGAAGTTTTTGAACATTCTGATGACAGACGCCCCCTAAAATAAGAACAGCATTAAGTCTTATAGAGTTATTTACAAGGGCTTGGCATATATTTTAAGTCGCCATCACATTGTTCCTTCGCCAGATTAGCACAGTGTGTAAGTTATATCGTCATATATTTAATTATAGACATTTTGCAACAATCAGTAACACATAAATGAAGCACCGGGGTTTTTCGGAAGTCCGCCCTGGGCCGTTAATTGTAAAAAAGACAAATTAGGAAAATAAGACGTGAACCAAATAACCGCCCGGGCTGTTATACGGCAGTTGCACATTGCTTGTGTCTGATTCGATTTGTTCTAGTGTTTTCAAATGTAGTGGGCCTTCAATAGCTATTGAAAAGGTGATCTGGGCCACGATAAAAAAAGTTTGCCGACCACTGATGTAACGCGACAACTACAAATAGTATTCAAACTCAGTATAACGTTGGACGTATCGTGTAAGGTGACAGGTACAAAGCGTACCGGTATTCAACTCAAATATTGGCACCATACAAACGCCCACCTAAAATAAGCGCCCATGGGCGGACTAAAGACGGGGCGGACTTCCGGAAAACCCGGGTATGACTAAAGTTCCAGTTCCTTCCAACGCTAATGGTTAGATTAGGGTTGCTACACGTCCGCAATTTATCGGACATATCCGGAAATTCGGTATTAAAATTTTTGTCTGGAAAAAATTTCAAAAGATGCTCTAATCCCCGCAATTTTTACATTTTCAGAGGATTTAATCATTGCATACTCTGAACATATGAATAGTCAGGTTTGGGAGACAAGAGCATGTCTTTTGTGTTTTGTCTCTCAATCCTGACTATTTATTTCATTCTGTGGTAAGTTTCTTTTGATATAGTGATGCTGATTTGCGGTGGATTAGTACTGGTAAAAACGTACAGAAAATGCCTTATAGCGCTTGTTTGTTGTCTCGAAAAGTAGCAATTCAGACTGTCAGGAATTTTGCCTCATCAGGTATGGAAATCCTAAGTTATAATTGAGGAATAACATAACGAGCATCAACTAACCAGGAATATTTCGTACATACAAAATATGTTTTGTAAAAAGTGTCGTTCTCAATGCTTAGACATAGCCTGCAGCTGAATGACGTCAATTATAACGTTGANTTCATATCGAAATTTTCATATAAACAGAGTATAAAAACNATTAGCCAATAACAGCATAGTATAAATTGTGCATATTTAGTTATCAAGTTATNCAGCGTCAAATCAGTGTCATGACAAAAACTGCAACCTGTGATGAGGCTTCAAATTGGACGTTCTGCAGTTTTTACAAAAATGATTACACTGTAGTCACCACTCCCAGGTCCACTCTGACATGGAGAGCTGACGCAAGATAGGGCTCCAGCTACGTTTCAAACACTGTTTTTTGAAAAGACAGACGGAGATTATCAGCCGTGAAAAGTAATAATCAATTGTGGTATGGGGAACACATGTGCAGGTGGATGATGTTTTTTCACTCTGGCAGCCCCTACAGCCTAACATGGACCCAAAGTAATGCTACGCCTTTCTTTTGGAATATCAAGAGGTGCGATGCGTGGTCCACTGATGACTAGGCATTGGGCAAGTCAGTGACACAACCCATTGACCGGACATTTTCAAAGTGATAATTCCCTTTCTTAAAAAATTATACGGCACACACGCACCACTGCAGCGTCATCATAGGCAGAACCTGTGATGTCGCAACTTCAATTACATTTTCCTGTTGTGTTGGAAAAGTACACACAAAAGCCTTACCAAGTGCCTATTGTTTAATTTGTCGGTGATTTTCAAAATTTGGATTTGACAAACCTTTGCACACCTTGGAGTAGGTTACTGAAGAAAATGATCCCTCTGGATGCACCAAAGCGTGAGACGATGACAAAGCATCTGCTCGCAAAGCCACTTGGAGATCGTCTACTACGAAAATCTCATCCTAAGAAACATATCGTGATCAAGAACCTACAAGTGCAACGAAGTTGTTTTAATAGATGTAATGTTTGCAATTTCTGAGAAATTTCAACGTTTGAATGGTTTCATAGTTGGAACCCACAGCGAATAAATGACTTATAGCAAGCGGCAAGCCTAAATGATTTCAAAAAATAGCGCATTTTTTTTTTGTTTTTCCGCCAACGTAAATACATTTAATTCAGAAGGATGCGACATTTTACTTTAAATCAATTTCCTGGTAATATTTGCTGATTGAGTCCTTGTTTATTGCCATTGTGGAATGTACTTACTTACCATTTAACTGTTTATCATTTACATAACAGGATATTTCTCTTCTCGATATTTTTGTATGTTTGCTTTTACTTGAGTTTGAAAATTTTAGTTGCGCAGAAATTTTAATTCAAAAAAATGTTAGTCGNCCTGTAGCCCTATTTATCCAATGGGTCGAGCAACCCTGGGTGGCATGCGCACATTCATATTTCGATATTTTGTTTAGCTCCATNCTGTTTTGACAATTTGACTGGCATCAAAAATTTCACCGATTGTTTTAAAAAAATCCATTCGCTTACTAGAACAAGGTTAAAATTTATCTCACAGTTTTCCATTCTGGTTGCACTCCTTTGATTCCAATGTAGGAAAAGTAAGTGGCAAACCCCTCGTTCAGCCAGATCTCATTCCACCATGCGCAAGTTACCAGGTTGCCGAACCACTGCAGACGGACATTAGATTGTTGTAAATAAGGTATTTTCTGTATGTTGATACAACTACTTACTGGTGTGTTGCTTACAACGAGCAATTGAAAACACGACCAAACCTCTAACCTGGTGCGCCAACTCGTGAGCAATCACTTCAGTCACTCTGTATTTGTCGCGGGGTGTGTCAAGGTCTGGATTCCATAGAAGTAAATATTCCTGATAGATTACTAAACCCCAGTTTTCCATCGCTCCAGCATTAAACGCCGTGGCTGCCAGTTGATCTAGGGGCAAATATTTACAGTGTACTATTTGTTCTTTAGAAACTGAGGAACACTTTCCACTTGATGCATTTTATTCAAACGTTTGCAAGGTAATTTCAAACTATTCGTAGCGTCCAATTTTCCAAAACAAATTACTCTTGATAAACTGAGAAACGATTTTTACTTAATGCATTTTATTCAAACATTTGCTAAGCAATTTCAAAACATTCCCAAGATCCAGTTTTCCAAAAAAATTACTCTTTATAAAGTTGTATGTTTGTCTCCGTTGAAATTCAAATATGAAATTCAAGTTTTGGCCTGAATCTAAATGTAAGTATTTTTAGATTGCAAACTGCCAACCAATCGCAGCACTGCAACTGATGTTCAAACCGTTATACGTTCGGAAATTAAACTCAAGCGTCTTTTTTCAACGTCCAGTGTAACTACACACAGTCTTCAAGTATATATACATTCATTATCGAAAATATGTGTTCGTAGAATATTGCAGCCCTGGTTCACACCGTTTTAGTTTCAGGGTAAATCTACGTCGGATTCTGGGCAGCTCTTCCGGCCTAAGTAAATTTATGTTTATGCTGTCCAAAAGTTCTCGGAAGCGTAAATGTACGTTTTTTTATTTAGGTGTCTGGAAACGGTCTAGAAATGTAGTCCTACACAGAGTTTCAATATTGTTAGGTCTTTCAATGAGAAGCAAAACTCAGTGGTTCACAGGCTATTTAAAAGGATTTTTTTGGGTTGGTCCACCTAGGCGGGACCAGGGTCCTGTAGCAATGACNGTGATTTTTTTGTGCAGTGTAAGTGCTTTGACATATATCAGTATATATATATACTGCTAAANGTTAGNAAACATAAAATAATGTATGCGAAACGTTTATATAAGTNTATTTAGGCATGGTGATAAAGTTTAATTGTTAATGCCANTTTTAACTGCCTTTTTTGTCTCAAGAAAAGTGAAACGTTTGCAAAAACGTGGCTCCAGTAGGCCCAGGCTTGTTGCAGTTGTAAAATGTATTGGGAATGATTTGATATGTTGGCAAGTGGTTAGTGTAAAGGCAACAAAACGTTTGCCATGTTTGCCGTTTCAGCCTAAAGCTGGAAAACGCCTTACAGTATCTACATTAAACCTTCTGAAATTTAAATTTCCCACCAAAACCACCTGGCTACCGTGGATATCGGCGCCGGTAAACCACCAGGTAAAACAAACACAAACAAGCCATTTTTGAATATGTGCGTTTCGAGGTAAACGACAAACCGTTCAGGTGCAGCACAATATTAATNAAGTGTTAAAAATAAGCAANATTTGAGAGAAATGAAAGTCTGCGTGTGCTAATTTACTTTCTGTGTGTGCTAATTTGTTATCTACGTCTGGTAAANCACNATCAACCTGTGCTAACGTATTATCAACATGTGCTAATTCAATACTAACTTTTTATTTTCAAGTGTGCTGACAACGTTTTTTTGGGGAAAGTAAGTAAAATTGGAGTTCCACATTCTGCGGGAAGTTACTAACGTTAATCGTTACCTTTGAATGGAGGGCTCCTTCCAGAAAACAGGCAGCACCACACCATTTTTCCCATTTGGTGATGGTCATGTTCAGGATTTTTATTCACCATGTGAATTGGTCAAAAACATCATAATTTGTTAAATTTGTAAACAACCTAAGACATGAAATTTTTCTGCATAGTGTTTGAATTGAGGAAACACATTCTGAACAAATGTTTCTCACCAAGATATCTAGTTCAAATACATAAATCTTTATGAAAACATTTCAATTTGTTTTGTAAACTACTTACCTGATTTTGGCCATGGATAAGGACTGTCAAACTCATCACCAAATCTTTCGATAACTTTTGGTGTTATCTCATTTGCTTATAGTCCATCGCCGTTGTCGATGAAAGATTTTCTTGCGTAAATCTTTGTCTAAGAGTATATTCCACTCATAATATCCATCATAAGGTAGACCCTAATTGATAACTTGGTAGTAGCTTTAATTATCCATCAAAACGAGCAACTCCAAATAAAGAAAACCTGCCGAATACATACTAATCGTATGTGTAGTTAGCAATGGCTTTTTTCCACCTTTCAACCGTTTGCACAAAATACATTAGGATTCGTTGCAATACCTTAGTTAATTTTGTGAAATTCCTACAATATAATAAAGTTTATGTCGTCCATGAAAAATAAAAACTTTGAGGAGCTTCACCTAATTCAAGAAATATATTTTATCACCAGAAGCGTCAGCTGAAAGCTCTGCGTTGATGCAGTTTTCGAGGAATCAGACCACAGGGTTCTGCGTTCATAGCTTTGGGTTGATTCAGAATTGCACATGTGCGCATTCAATTAATCACTCTCCACAAAAGTGAAATAGCTGAATCAATCAGCGAATTCTTACGAAACTCTAACAAACCATCTTCATTCCTAAAATATGAGGGCAACAAGTGGGGTGAGACGCTGAACGGGGAAGGGAGAAAAGATGTTGAACGCAAGG
>JGI24022J15233_10000225_pt1 | contig 29534 bp, 19 predicted proteins | sample Ectturendosymbi2_FD_15233 | JGI IMG/M metagenome (IMG submission 15233)
GGGGTCCAGTGGTGCCCGGCCCTCCTATTTGAAATCGGTGCCCCCATTTCACGTTGGACCCACCGGTTGCTGCATACATCCAATACTGTATTTTAAAAATGTTGCCCCCCCTTCTGGTTTTTGGCCCCCCTGCTGCCAAATCCTGGCGACGGGCCTGACGATGACGCAACAATAGTGATACCTGAACCTTACTGAAAACAGCTTTAACATCTTATTTCCTGCGAAAGGTATCATGAGTTATAGGAAAATCATTTATAGCATTCTATACGTTCATTTAAAAGGAAGTTGTTCATTGGCTAGCCGAGCACATTCAAACACCGATGAATAAACCAATTAACGTAAATGTTAATTATTTGAAAATTCCAAAAAGCATCTCGGGCCGCACAAAACGCCCTCGCGGGCCACATGCGGCCCGCGTGTTTGAGACCCCTGGCCTACTGCCTATCCTGCTGATGCAAGAAAAGCCTTTTGCGAAGTCTGCAATAATGCAATCATAGCGAAACAATGGGAGCTTAAAAGGCATGACTGGTAGCAAAAGCACTCAGACAAGAAGGCTAAAGAACTTTTTGCACGTTCCCTAGTGTAACACAAAGTTTTAAGTTACAAAGACCAGATTTAGATAGGTGTAGGGCTGAAGATATGCTCAGATTGCTTATCGCTGAGCATTGCTCTACTGTCTAACAAAGCGCAACCATTTGAAAGAGATCATCAAGAACTGTGTGTCATGCAAAAACGAGGCAAGCTGCAGATACGTTGCTCAAAATATTGAATGAAAGAATATTGTGAGCCGAAAAGCGTGGTGGCCAAGACCGGCATTTTCAGCCCATGCTCATTGAGAGCGAGTGCAAGAAGAAAAATTAATGTATTGTTAATTTGTTTAACTTTATAGGTTTCTTCTGATCATCTTAAAAGTAAAAGATTTTTAACCAGAATTTCACTGCTATTAGCAGATTTTAGCTGAAAATTTGTGAAAAGACTTTTAGCAAAATCTAGCAATTTTTTGACACCGTTTAGCTGATTTAGGTCACAACCATCTGGCAACACTGGCGGTCAGCAAGATGCACTCAGACTGCCATGTCACGAAACGAACTGGAGAGAGCATGCAAGCACTAAAACTAATAACGCGGATTCCTTGCCCACACACTTTATGTTTATGATTTAACAGGTGTTGAGGTGTTTTTTTTAACTTAGGGTCCCGCGCTCTTGAAATGCTACAGGCCCCGCGCTACCTTAATTCGGTCTAGACCTATGCTAGATTTTTTGTTTACATGAAGGCTGCAACGACTGTTACTTGTGTAGATAATATTTTTATGGACTTGGTGTTCAAATAAGCTCGGTTTTCATTTGATAAATTTCGTTGATTTTAAAAAACCGTCATTGTCTATCCCATACGGACAACGGAAAGGGTCTTATTTGGGGAGTGGTGTTGCGCAGGACGCACTGGCAATTTTAAGGTATGCAAACACAGTGTTTTTGTTTACGTTTACCAAGCACAGCCAGTAGGCAATTTTGCAGAAAAGTCGTGCGTGCCATGGTTAATTGAACAGGATGCGGCATCATCAAAGACAAACACTTTTTTAAACACTTCTTAAGGTGTGAGGGGGCGCTGAAAAAAGATCTTGCCTAGGGCGTTGGAATGGCTTGCTCCGGCCCTGCTGGCAATACTATTGCATAATATACTACTCACTTTCTAGTTTCTATGCTGGTTGTTTTCCAGCCTACTTGATTTGCTGTGAATACGAATCATTGAAATAAAATTCCGCTATTGATGCAGTATTCGCTATACCAACCTGAAGAAATAATAACGAAATAGTAGACCTACAGTAGAATCATACCCCAGGTTCACTTTACATCATAGTTTTCTGAACCTCATTAGTGAATATACACACTAATGCCGCAAAAGTAAATAGTTAGTCAATACGGCTATTTCTTCATTAATTTCGTGCAACACAGCAGCATTGTATGAGCTTCCATTTGTCAGAAAATAATGAAGGTAAACCATTGCAAAAGAATCAGCATTGCTACACACAAACGCTTTGATAGTGCCAACGAGTCCGTTAAAATATGCTACTTTGTATACTAAAAAATACATGTTTTTTGGATAAATGCACAAAGTACCGGATAGATCTCATCCTGAAAAATAATATACGGCACGATTTGAAAAAGGAGGAGAAATAAACGTCTTACCGGACGGAGGACAAGTGCTTAGAATGCCGGACAGTCAGGCGTAAAGCTGGACATTGGCTACCCTAGTAACACAATTATATTTTCTTGCTTTCCTTCGTGCGCAGTGGGTTTCTTCCATCTGATTGTTTTCCTCACACAACTTGAGCATTAGCGCATCGTCATCGATAAGCCTCGAACTATTGCTGCCAACGTAATGGCAAAGATAGTACAAATCCACAACTGGGGTCAGCGTTTACTTCCGGGTTGGGTGCAAGAAATCATTTGCCCTAATTTTATGCATACATTTTTAATTTATGCTCTTCTTGCGTCGGTGAGCACGTTAACACCAATCTTGGAAAGTTGGAAATACAACTTGAGAATTAGTAAATCGTCGTCGATAAGCCTCGCAATCTTTTCTGCCTAGCTTAAAATTTATGCTTTTTCGCGTTGTTGAGAACGATAACACCAATATTGGAAATGATTGTTAAAAGGCTGTAGCAAGAAATTGATCAAGTCATGAGAGGTGTTTTGCAAATTCTTTTGTTTGGAATTACTACATTACTGGGAATTCCCAACGAGTAATGTTGAGGGAGGCTCGAGTCCCAAAAGCCCCGTAGAGCCGCCATCGGATTGAATAACTAAAGCTTTACTCACCCGTGACGAACTGCCGATAGATCATTTCAAGTCTCGAGATAAACAGCTTGAGGCCTAACATCAGGGCCGGATTAAATGAACGCGAGGCCCCGGGCAAAGTCGTGACCGCGAGGCCCCCTAAACGCTCAGCGCAACTTAAACTGAAGAAACAAGGGTTCGGACTGAATGTTTAAATTTCGGTATTGCTCTATATGCATACAAATTAAAAAACAAAATTCAATTTGAGGAAGAAGGCATTGGGATTCTATTTTTTGTGGGATTTTAGATCCCGCTGCAGTTCAAGATTGCACAAAATTTCCTATAACAAATGCGCTCCTGCAATTAGTGAGAGACACGTATCATCAACGGAGTATGTTACCAGCGTTATGAAAAACGTCTTGGGCAACAAAAAGGTCATCCAAATGTTAATGTTTGCGCTGCAGAATAAAAATTTGGAAGACGAACTATAATTAAATCAGTACTGGATTATCGTTTCAATTAAAAAAAGCACCTTACTATGTTTTTGTTAGTAACACAAGCTTTCTGGGTTTTGATTGTACGAATGTGTTTTTTTGGTGTGGAATCTGGATTTATTTGAAATCACTGAATAGGAGCCCTGCATGTGAACATAGACATCTTGCCAGGTAATGCAGCGAGGCAGTGACACTCCTGATCAGTGTCGTGCAGAAATCTGGTGATTCCTGGGGCGACTGCTTGATTGTGTGCCTCCCTACCAAATTATAGTATTGAGCAGTGGCGCATGACGGTCATTGTTACTGGATATACGCTGTTTGTGATGTCACAATATAATGCCATATTCACGTTTGCAAACCAACGTTTTGCAGAAGTTTGTTGACATATATTGCATATCATTCTGCACGCCCTCTCCTCACTCGTTGTACAATGTGTCACTGTCATGAACATAAGTTATCAGCGCTCCAAGTTAGGAGACCGGAGCAAAACACAGCACTCATCGCAAAGACAGATCAGTTCATAACTCCAAAAACATCCGGCAAAGTGTTGAAACAGGGGAGTAAAACCAGTCCCGTCGCTACGGGGGGGCTTTGGTGGGCTTGTCCTCCCCAAACAAAGCTCCAAGCTCCCGCAAATTGAAACATGAAACACTTTAGATCAGTGTAGAGTTTGTCAATTTTTAGAATGTCAAGCCCCCCCGCATAAATGCAAAGCCCACCCCAAAGAAACGCAAAGCCCCCCTATTGAAATCTTTCTGGCGATGGTTCTGAGTAAAACACAATCAATGCTTTTTCAGCGCAGTTCACGACCGCAAAAGTTAAAGGTTGCGCATTAAGGCAGTTGGAGTAAAATGCACTAAACGCTACGTTTAGGAAGTTGACAATTGCAAACACATCAGGCTGCTTGAATGTTGCATCGAATAGCAGTCGAGCCGAGAAAGTATTCGGCTAGATTGGCGGACACCCAGGTTGACAGTTTGAAACTTGCTAAACTACACAAGAATTGAGAATGCGCATAAAGTACGCAAGAAAATTTTCGTTTTTTATTATGTGGCTATTATGTGTATAACTTATGGGGAAAAGGTCTCTGAGAGAAATTGTACCAGGGGTACTAATACCGATGCCGGTCCCCCTATCTTTTCGGGCTCTCATCGAAACTTGTATAGTTTATTTATATAGCAATAAGAATACAGATAAAACGCCTACCATGCTAAGATTTACAAATGTAGCTACCAGCGATGCAGTTGGAGAAAGCCCCAGTACCTACTGGCCCCAGGTGCGATGTACCTCTTGCAACCCCTCTCGTTAGCCCTGCTAGGGGGCAGTACAGATACGGGTTTGTATTAGCTGTTATGATCAATCCGCCTGAACTACCAATTAATGACGAAGCTCGTTTGATACACATATTGCAAGCATAGGTGTGAGGCTATATTAGCGTACACCCAGGGTTGCCACATCAAACAGCGAAACGGGAAATTAGTGATGCATTAAAAAGTCAGCTAAATCAAGCTAGTTGAAATAGGACAGTTTTGAAAAATTTCTCAGAAAATCAATTAAACGTCCACAGTTATCTTTCAATCCTTTTTTGTGATTTTCCCTTGATCGCACTGTCTGGAAAAAGTTACCTTTACTATCAGTTTGTTAGAATATAGGTCCCAAGTATCGAAGAATGTGAGAATCATTGGCACTTCAATACGTAAAAACCAGTGGTGACAAAAATTTTTTCAAAAATGTAAATCCATGCAGTATGTCACGAAAAAATCATCTATTTACAGCCTATTAATTTTTGTAATTTCACTCTTTGGATGCCCCTTTACCTTGGATTCTCAGGGTCGTCACCCTGTTGCCCCTCCCCTCTGTTCGCCACTGCTGCTGATAACGGTAAGCCAAGTATAGTTTTATACCGCGATATCGTGTGAAAAGAAGCATGAGTAAATCTGTAGCAGTGCTTCCACAAGTTTCAAAAATCCATTGTTGGTGTGAGACTGTGATCAACGTGCCCGAGTGAATAGCTTAAGTTAATCAAACGACTCTTATGCAGGCTTCTTTTCACACAGTATAAAAATGCGTGGTTTGTTCGAATACGTCTATGCAGACTTGTGGGAACATGTCTTTATCGCTAAGGTTTAGTTCTGACTTCTTAGTGATCACTACGTGCAAACTATATTTGCTGTGGCGAGTTTTGGGAATTCATTTGCTAATTTTTTTAAACCTGCATTGTTTTCTGACTTTAATTGGTTGTGCGGTAGTCTTGTCCACATAGAGCTCTACTTCTCATTGCTTGAAATAGCTTTGCGAGAGTGTCTTACTTTCTTGGTTTTTCACCGCTTATGTTGTTTGGCCGTTGATTATTTTATTCTTAAATTATGAATTATTTGTGGAAATTGTTCGCAAAAATGGATACTTGGCACATTATAAAAAATAGCATTTTTGATAGCCGAAGTGTAGAAAACATTTCAGATAAAAGATTGAGAATTGAGGTTCAACCAGCACAGACTAATGGCGTAGAAAAGGTAAAACGTTTTGTAAACGTCCATTTACATTGCATCGTCAGCAATCTCAAAAGGAAAAGCACAATTTCGAAGTTGTGCCCTGGAAAAATTTCTGCGGGCGGCCATGGATGCACTGATTTCGATCTAATTCTTGGTTTATAAAGCGTGGCGCTGTTTGGTTCAATTCTTTTAAATCACTCAAAAACGATAAATTCCAAAGCTGTCAGTTTCCTCAACCTATATGCTAAACGCAGTAATAAAAAAGCTTTGCAATTTTTACGCTTGGTGAGCAGCCTAAAAACAGTGAAAACCAGTAAAGGAATGTTTCGATATTCAATCGCGAGGCCCCCAAAAGCGTGATGCCCCGGGCATTTGCCCGGTTTGCTCAATGGTTAATCCGGCCCTGCCTAACATTCACAAAATCGAGACCGAAACTAACAAAACTGGTCTTGAGGACGCGTTTTGAGATTCCATCAGTGATTTTTAGTANTCCATATACGTTCAAACGTTAATCCTTTGCTCGCCTGAAAAATATCCTGACGCATCACANAATACCATTATTTCCAACATGCCAACGTTACTTTTTGTTGTACCAATCAGCCAACCACTGCTCCTATCCACTCAACTGCATTCACGGAAAATTTGCGATTAGCTATAAGCAGCATCATGATCTATGCAGGTCATGAATACAGCAATCCTAACTCTTGCACCACTCAATCTGTACACGTTTCAACCCGAACGTTCGCACTGCAGTGTATGTCTTTGCGATTGCGTTATGCACAACTCTGCCTTTGGTGCATAAAGCATCTCACCTCTCGATTAACGACACAGTTAAAGACCGAAACAATTTGGGTCAGCTGAACTCATGGACAGCAGTATAGNCTTGTGACNATAATAGGAAGCTTGGGTTTATACGAAGATCACAACCAAAAAAGTTTTATCCACTCGAAAGCCAAAATATGGCCTAGGCAAAATTTACAAATGAACACTCCAACGCAACAACTTTTTACGAACCACTCAAGGCTAAATATAAGTACAGCAGGTTTTTTTGGCGTTTTAGGGACCCGATTCGGGTCCCTAGAATTTCAAATCGAGTCCCTAGAATCAGAGAAAATTATCACCGGGTCCCTAAAATCAGAGAAATCGGGTCCCTACAGATCCATACCGGGTACCTAACATTTTCCTTGAAAAAACCCTGAACTACAGGCAAATTGTTTTAGGCCAAGACAAGGTTGTAATGGCGTAAAGGCGGGGTACGACGTCTAAATGGATGACAGTTTTCCAATATTTAAACTCCGCACAAATTTGATTAACGCAATGTGCTCAGAATTTAATGCACCGAACCTGTTTATCATGAAAAGAAATGCTTTGCGGTGTTTTTCAGTTGTAATTTGTTGGTTTTTGAGCAGGAAAAGCTTTGATTGTAAAAAACTATCGAGACCTATAAGCAATCGAAATGGATCCAGCGAAGTCATAGTTAACACCTAGCAAGTCTTTGAAAGCTATCGGAGCAGTCGTGATGGTGTCTAATATCGCGATTATAGCGCTGGCGAACTTTAGAGATGTTGTGGAGTCAAAAATATGAGTAAGCTTTGAGACTGAGACGGACTTAGAAACTCCACCAATGCGTGGTATGAATTGGGCTGTAGAGTTGCAAAACATTTTGCGCCAAACAATCTTCTTCTGTGATACATAATCAAGCTAATCTTGAATATATTTAAACTTTTTTTACATTTCCGAAACAGAAAAAACTTCTGCTAATCTAAATAGTTTTTAGATTAGCATGGATTTCTGTTTTGTACTTTGAGGTCATGCAACGTACCCGCAGAAGGAAGAGCCGCTGATTTTTTTGCTTTATAGTGTAATCAAATTATAACTTTATTTATATATTTATAGTGGCTGTTTTTTCAAGCTATGTTTAGAATGAAACATTTCGTTCGTTGTTTCATTTGAGAAACACAAGCAAAGACACATAAAACAGTGACCCGGACTTGAGCCAAGGACCAGATCAGTGGCTCAGTTGACTTTGTATGTCAAGCACCACACCAACAGAAATGCATGCCAATAAATCACAAACGACAAGACTGACAAAATTAGTGGAGTTTTGTCAATTTTTATCATGTCAAGACCCTGTTGAAGATTTTCTGGCGACGGTTCTTGGCTGAACACATTATGAGACTTATCTTTGATGTGTTGTTCTAGGTTTGACCCAAAGATAATTTCCTCGATCAGAAATTAGCTCTTGTCTTTTAACCAGCATTTGTTGAAACCAGGGCCGGGTTTAAGTCGATTTGACCGATTTCTTCTAGACATGCCCCGCGCCAAAGGGAGCCCCGCGCTACGCTTACTAACCAACACAAATTTGCACTTTGTGTCGAAGCTGATTTTTTATAGTGCCGGCGCGGGGCGCAGTGTTTTTCAAGGTGTTTTGAGAGACCAAAACGGTTCCTAAATTATTCCAACGGTCTCTCAAAATGCAGTATAAACTCGCTTTACTACCACCATCAAAACACACGAAAACCTTACTTACAATCATCTCGGTATTCAGATAAAGCATTTGCGGTCTCTCAAAATGTCTTTGCAGTCAGCAAGGTCAAAGTAAAAAAATCTCTTGCAGGGCCCAGGCACAGCATTTTGTAAGCGTTGGATCTATTGCCAACGAAAATCCAAGTGAACTGCGCGGGCGCCCTCAAAATTCTTTAGTAAGAATGGTCATTGTTTTCAGTATGTTTCGTCAAGCTTTTTCCGTAGCACCTCGTTAAGACAAGGCAGAGATGGTTAAGTTTTGAGGCTGTTTTCTGTTTCATTTATGAAAGCGTTTCGCACTTGGCAGATCAGGTTTCAATAGTTGCTACAAAATACGGTTCTATAGTTGATGTTTCAACAGTTACTACTACTTGTCTTCTGAAGGTAAAATTTACTTTTTGTTCGTAATTGCAAATGCGTGCTGCTTAGTCAGTCTTTCAATAACGTTGTCCATTTCCCTCTCGTACAGATTTGATGAGGCAACCTGAGATTGGTGAAGACTATTGAAATAAGCCTAGTTCTAATTATGAATGACTATTTCAGTTGTACAAAAAATAACGATTCATTAAAAAGTAACAGAAAATTGCTAACAGTTAAGCATTTGCAAAGTAACACAAGAGATAATTTGGTTTAAGTTAAGTAAGCCTCATAATGTTGCAAAAATTGCGTCATGAAATACTACCAAAACAAAGATTATGGCATCAATCTCACAAGTTGGCGTCGTAATTTCTGAGATATAGCCTAATAAACTGAAAGATGCAAGAAGTCTGAAAAGGTGCAAAGTGGAATAAATTTCGTGGAAGTTTGAAGCTACTGCAACACTTGCCTGTTTTAGGTTTAAACTTATTGGGAGATGTACAGTACAATCCCTTTGTATATTCCTTCAGTGTTAACAGAGAAAATAATTTTAAACCTCCTCCAGGATATTCAAAACATAGCGGTTGGTAATTCTTAAATCGGTGCTCTGTTCAGAGGATTTCACTGTAGCCATTTCCACGTAGAAATAATAAAGTGATAGGCAGGTGTTGCTGGTGTTTTGTTTTTCGGCTTTAGCAGTTGATATAGGGAGACTATGTTTTATGCAACTGAGCTAAATATTCTGAGTTAAAGACCAAGAGACATAGGCCGAAAATATTAATTGGCAGCCAGGCCCCCAGACTCGGGGGGAATCGGAGACATTGCCCCCTCAAATATTTTTTGTGCCCCCCAAATTGGGACGTGTTCAGGAAAATTTGTTTTAAACATTTAATAAAAACAAACAACTTGTCCCCTAAAAATGTATTTTGTTCCACCAAACCTTAAAACCTGGCTACGGGCCTGGTGGCAGCCCAAAGTGACCTAAAGCTAAGGCAAAAAAAGCCCGAAGCAGAAAAAAGGAAAGGTGCATTGGACAAGTTTAACGGAACTATTCTCAATGCCACATTACACTGCAGATGGCGACAACGTAGGCAACAGGCAGCCAGCCTGACCATGTTACGCCAGATAGTCGAAGTGGAAGTTTATGTGCGGGAAGTGATATAAGTCTTTACGACAATGTTGAGTCTGACAAAGAAGGAACCTCATCGAGTATTGCACCTGATGAAGCATGCGAGCAAGAAAATTTAAAATTTAGATGAATAAACAACCCTGCTACTTGGCCAGGTTTCATGAGTCGGAATGTTACAGACTAACCTGGACTATTTAGTCCAAATAGAACCGCCTGCAATCACAATACAAGTTTTCACAATAAACGAAATTGGTGGGACATGGTTTTCTACGTTTCACTGCAAAGGAATACTGCCAAAAGGTGAAGCGGTAGGTCATCTGTGACTAATATTCCTGGCCTGGAAACATGGAATCTTTTGCTACGACTACAAACTTTTTAGTTCTGGATATGTACTAGCATAGCACCCAATACCCCCTCTCTGCAGACACTACACTCATAACTTCCCGTCTGGTCAAGGAGGTACCTGGCCAGATAGAAGGTACTCAGCGTTGTAATTCGTTGATTTATTGGGTTTTACGGTGCTGTCCATTGAAATCGGTGTTATAAAGGTCTTGGCGTTACCCTTCCGGGCCTCCTCTTGTTTTAATATAACCTATTTCTATTATCATGACTTGATGCATCCCCTCAAAAATTTCTACCCAGGTCACTCAGTGGGGNCCCGCAAAAATGTTTCTCATCGGGCCCCGCACCTGCTAACGCCAGCCCTGGTTGAAACTGTATAAAAAGTTTTGCTTAGTTGCACATCTTGTATTATTACAATGAACAACAGACATTTTCTGAAATAGGTTTTTAAATGACATTGACAACGTTCCAAGACACATTTTATGGATCACCTTAGCTATTTCACATCGATATAGATCGTGAAGTTTCAGAAAATTAAGAGATTTATAAAAAAGTGTGATATGACATCTATAATATGTAATAGGCCGTAGTATGGCATTGTGCAACACCTTTAACGATTGCAGAACGTCATTACTAGCTGTACCCTATGAAAGTACTTTAAATGATATAGTGTACAACAGGGGTTCCAAACTATGGCCCGCGGGCCAAATCCGACCCTCGATGCCATTTCATCGGCCCGTGAAGCTATTTGACTATAATGAGAAAATAACACATCTACGAAAAATGTGTTTATTTGGTGGAATGTAACATATCCCGAAATAACAACATTACGTCAGAAGTCCGGCCAGGGGCGTAACCAAGGGGGAAAGAGGGCACAATGCCCCGGGCGCCGAATCACTGCGGGGGCGCCCAAAAGTCAGAAGTCCCAGTAATGTTGCAAGTACTTTCTTCAATACAGTACATTTGCTCCCAAAAAAACTTAGGCTCGAACATGGGGACGCCAATCTTGTTTCTTGCCCCAGGTGCCATCTAACCTCGGTACGTCCCTGAGTCCAGCCCTTGAACTGTTGTTTAATAACATATGTGACCCTCTGACAAAACACGTTTGGAGACCCTAGTTTGGATTGGGGGATGGTAGTCTGCCGATAGATAGTTTTGATTGTACTGCACATTGAAAATGATGCTTGCAATGAAACTACGTCAGTTAATTACGACATAGCTTGCCAAAAATGTCAAAAGAAATTGTGAGTTGTTAGTCTAATTGGCTAAATGGTGTCAGTGCTATTATTGCACTATTAATGTACTGGCAGTTGTTCAGCATCACCGTTAGCCAGAAGTTCGATGATCCAGCCAATGTTCTCAAGTTTGAGTTGCTTGGAGTAGACGGATCGACAGCTCACAGAAAGAAAGGAATGCAGACAATTGGGTACTTCCGTGTTTTTGTGCAATTTTTTCAAATTTTTATGCAGTTTCGACGTCATCTTGTTGTAACCAGGGATGTAGTGCTAAAAAAGGTGTGGGAACGCATCCAAAAAACTAGCCATTTTGAAACAGCTTCAAACTCATTTTAATGCAAAACATGAAAAAGGTGTGGGANCGCCGTTCACACGCGTTCCCGCCCCACCACACCCCTGGTTGTAACTAAGTATTCTATNCGTGTAAATATCAAAGAAATCTGCTCCGTATTTTTNACTCGCTGCTCATTGACAGAGGAAAATTTGCGGGCTGCAGCTGTCTTTAATAATGTTTCTATATGGAATGTTGATCGTTACGATTAGTCGGGCAATCGTTGATGCAAAACACCTTATCGTTTTCTGTGGTCTGTGCTTCAACATTTTATAATCATTCTAGCATATTTAGCACAGACGCCCGGGTGTGCTTATTTATTTATTTATTTATTTAAAGACAATCTTGTAGCCTTCATTAACCTGAATTGTGCAATTTTTTCGTGTCGCGTCGAGCTTTAAAAAAAAGCAACGTCACAAGAAAACTAACGGCAAGCACAAAAGATATTAGAGAAAAGTACAGTAAGTAATATTTTAAAATCTATTACGGCGATGGTCGGCAACCACCGGGCCGCGACCCGTGAGGACTTTCTTACTGATCCGTGCAAAACAAAGGCCAAACTTCTCCAAAAATTGCAATTTTTTATGACAAATTCACCGTGTTTGCCTCTCTGTGGAAAATCCCACAGTTGGCCTACGGCTAGACTTACCATAATTTCTTAGGCTTAATGCAAATACCACAGAATGAATTTGTATGCAATTTTCAAGGAATATTGTAAATGGGCCAAAAAGCAATAATTAGGTTTTAGTGGGAATCTGGGTTATCGTCTGCATCCAGGAACATCTGCCCATTTTTTGCAGACCTTTCGTCCACTACGCATGTTTAGATTGTGTTCCGCGATAGTTCAGCTTATCCAAAACAATTTTTTATTTTGTCTGCTATGGCTGATCAGCGCATGCGCTGACCACGACCGCATTGCCTACATTACTAATTTCTGTAGCATGATAGAACTGTTGCACGAGCTCGAAGACAGTAGTCCTCAACATAGAAGCATTCAGGCATTTGATAATGTTTCAGCAAGGAAAAAAGAAAACTAAAAGTTTGCTGAACGTCTATACAAAAAAACGAAAGTTTTCTTGCGTAATATATGCACAGTCTCAATTCTTGTGTTGTTTAGCAAGATTCGATCTTGCAGACCGGGGTATGCGCCAGCCAGTCCAGCCGCGCACCTTCTATGCTCGACTGCTCGTATTCGACGAGACATTAGCGCAGTCTCATTTTGCAGTTGTAAATTGCTCTGACGTAGTGATGAGTGTGATTTACATCCCTGTTTTAACGCACAGCCTGATATTTTTGCAAGTATGAACTGCTGTGTCAAAGCGTGAGTGTCTTTTCCTCTGATGTCCGAACTTGGAGCGCTAATAGTTTATATTTAGTGCAATGACATATGAAATAAGGAGAGTTCGTGTAGAAGAATATGTTTTTTGTGTCAACAAACTTCGTCAAAACTTTGGTATAGAAACATGAATATGACGTCAAATTGTGACGTCACAAACAGCACAATCCAAATACAAATGACCATCATGTGCCACTCAATGAAAACTCCCCAATGAAAATTTTCTGCGTACGCTACTGGGGGGTCGGCAAACTTTTGCGCACTACGGAGCGGTTTAAGCCTCGTATTATTTTGCAGACCGGCTCTCAATAAAATAACGCGTGGCTTATTTCGCAGTCTGAAAAACATGATTACTCAATCGTCACGAAAGTGCTTCCAAAATTGAAAACGAACTTCTAGAAAAGATTTTATGCATTTTTGAAGAAAACTTGATGAAATTTTTGTTTCTTGGTATTTTTGACAGGAAAAATGTACTCTTTATTGAAAAACAAATTCATATTTTTGCGCTAGCCTAACGGTGCAAACAGTCTTGAAATCGTGAAGCCTAGCCGTAGGTGGACCTGCCATACGTCCCGGTTTGGCCGGGACTGTCCCGGATTAAACGTCTGTCCCTGTGTCCCGTCCCGGTTGGCAAAATATCCCGGAATTTCACTTCAGTGAAATTTTCAAAATGAACTCCAGCTTGATGATGCATTGTTATGAAATAATTCCGCTCAGTGGCCATTTGTACAATTGGAGGGTTATTGTTGCGTCCTTTATCCATTGTGTTCAATGGAACTACAGCAACTGCTGCTGTTAGAAGCTTATTTGTATGCTTTGAGAAAGCAGGATTACTTTCAAAGTTTCCCTTTTAATCTAAGTACAATGCTTTGTATGTGTTCTCAGACAATCTTGAAACAAATAATAAATAAGGTATGAAATTTGCCAAGCTCAAGCCTTCGGCCGCTCGTCAGGTTATTTCATTCATGGTTTTGAATGTGTCGCGTTTAAGGCGACAAATTAACAAGCAAAAAGTATGCGAAAACAATTATCTCCTTTGAGCAGATAATAAAGTTTTTGTAAGATATCAAACTCAAGGGGAGAATTAACCCCAACCCCCCCCCTTGCGTACGCCTTTGGGACGAAAGGTCTGCAAAAAATGGGGAGATGTTCCTGGATGCAGACGATAATCCAGATTTCCACCAAAACGTAAGTATTACTTTATGGCCCATTTGCAATGTTCCTTGAAATTTGCATGCAACATCAATCCGTAGCACTTGCATTCAGTCGACAAATTAACAAGCAAAAATTATGCGAAAACAATTAATCTCCTTTGCGCAGGTAATAACGTATTGGTAAAATATCAAGCTCAAGGGGGGGTTAACCCCAACCTTCCCCCTTGCGTACGCCCTTGCGGCCCTGTATTACGGCATTCCAGAATGCCATCAACAGTACTGAAAACAGTAACTGAAATAGGGATCGATGCATCAGGTACATCAAATATAAACAAACGCAAGAAATCAGCGTGGCCCAAACGCTCAAAGCATTCAGTAAACCCGCATTTGGTGAGAATTTCACGAACATTATTATGAAGCGCTGCACAAGCCGTGCACTGAACGTTGCAGTTAAAGAAAAAAGTAGCTTGTTAAAGGAGGTGGTAGCCCCATCCTAACACAATCAAATTGTTGAAGATTCGGCGCACTGACAATGATGGAAATTGAACAAACATTAAGACTGACAGCAGGTGATAACTCTTTACTGAGTTTAAGTAGTATTTGTTGTTTGAATGATTAGACCGACAGCTTTCGGGACAAACGAAAGATGTGCAACTACGTCCCGATACGATTTTACCCCGTATTAAAAAAATTAAAAAACACTTCAAAACACTTTTATAAACGTCGCGGATCCCCCACGAAGTCAATACCAATTGCTCCCACCGACAGCACACCATATGTGGTAGAAAAACTATATGCATTAAGAGTAACAATAGCCCAACAAAGTGACCGTGGGCCATGAAAGTGGTCTGTGAGGATAACAAACCTGCCCATCGCTGCTTGGCACATTGCGCTTTTCAAGCCGATGATCGTTTCTGTTTGTTCATAGTTGAACGGTTCAAGTCGAGAGATTTATTTCAATCGACAACTTTTTAACATTGATTCCCAAGTCTAGTGGACAGTGGCGATTCTAGAATTAAAACAGTAGGGGGGCCAGTGCGGGGCCAAGAAAAAATAGGGGGGACAACATAAATGTCTATGTTGCATGGTGATGTTTCGTTGTTTTGAAGATTAAGTTGCTATGGTTAACCCTGTCAAACCCAACATAGGCTTGTGAATATCGTTAAATATGAACTAGCGATATTATTCACTACAGACACCTAAACGCCACTGCAGATGCAATCACACACGTGTACTGCTATGCCGAATATTCTGTGCTAACCTTGTAAACTTCCACAGCACTGCACATGTAAAACGAAACATCATTTTCCGCACACAGTTGTGCCGATCCCACATGAACGAAAACAGCTCCCCGAAAGTGAATACAATTCACATGAAAGCGAAATGCCTATTCCATACTGACACAGAGACAAGAAGACTGTTGACAGGCAACTAGTTTCATGAAAATATTCTCACTACAAACACATAAAAATAAGCCATTTGCCAACGGATTGGTGGCTACTGGCTAATCCGTTTTTGTGGAAGCTTATGGACATTTTGTAATTGCGGTGTAATCATAACAATGTTATGCAACTACTACTGCGAGTGTAATGCCCATCTGCAGCGTGGATAGGGTGAGGACTATTCAATGCAGTATGCGATTAACTTCAGAGAGGTTTCGGCACCAGTAGCAACTAGAGTAGCATAGCAGCGTCGCAGTAGGAATGTGTGTATCGGTTTTAGAGGCGTGTACCTGATAGCAAAACGTAACAGCAGGCGTAAAACTTATTTCGTAGAATATTCCCAGCAAAGGTGTTCATTTTAATATTCACATTGAATTTTTCTCTGACTGATCCTCAAAAGCTGACTTTTCTACCCTGCGTTGATTTATGACTGTCTTGCCATAAGCGAAACACGCACTAACTCTAAAAAGATTGAGACAAATTGACAATGAACAGTATGATTCTCACACAGATCCCTGCAAAGTCTACGTTAGAATTTTATATCATCATCACCTTAATGTAACTTAATACTTCGATTGTCATGTCGACTGTCAAATTCATCAACGAAATCATCTAAATCTATGTTTCAGCTCGTACCTTTCACCTGAAAGTAGATCAGTGTTACCCAATTTTTCACTGGTCATGGAATTCCTGGGAAATGTTTTCACTATTTTCATTTTTGAAAAAAATTTCTCGCATGAAGCGCTGGTGATGGGAAGAGTTACAGCTACCAGCAGAGAAAGAATTTTGATTTTCGGACCCCTAGGGTATTTTAAATTGGGGGCCCTTCTGGGAAGTTTTTGACGACTGATGTCATACAAATTAGCACGAAACACGTGCCCGCTACATTCATTGAACAAGTTGTTCCAATTCATAAACATATTACTTTATGCTGAATTCTCTCGATATCAGGAGCAAAAACAGTTGTAATGAAACTGACGAAAAAGGTAGCGGTGAAGTCATGAGCGCAGTTTTGTTGTAAAATGTGAGCGGGACAGCTTGGTGTGAAACCAATATATTACAAAATCTAAGAGAAAAATGTGGAGGTACATGGCATATTATATCCGAACTGTCTGAAAAAGTGGGGGGGACGTGCCCCACGTGTCCCCCACCTAATTGCGCCCATGGATGAAGTTATCTGGCCACACTCACATTACCTATTTATTGAGTACCTCACTGGCCTCGTGTAATCTGCAAGATGGGTTCAGGTATTATGTTCCACACACATATTATACGTAACAATAACCAATTCTCAACGCCATAAAAAGAGAATGCTCATCGTCATTCACTTAAATTCAGGGTTGGATTCAGGGAGGGACGATTGGCCCCTAAAACCCATGTAAGTGACTTTATTCACCATGATATTTTTGCAATTCGGAAATCAACCTATCAAAACCAATTCTAGTAAGTCTTTGGACATGCTCGAATTGTCTCAGTGTTCGCGATTTAAGGCCATTTTGTCGTCCATTGTTTTGTCGCACCAGTGTTGTGAAGTATACTTCATTAGACTTGACTAACGTTATTAGCTGGATCCGCCCCTGATTCAATCCTTCGCGCTCATCCTTCTCTAGAGGTCTTTTGTTAGGGGCATAGTAAAAAAGTGCGTTGAACCAAAACAAAAATACAACTACAACTACAACTGCTTACAGAAATGTTGGAAATTGTCCTTATTCCCAAAATTTTGGGGCCCCACGAAATTGGGGGCCCTAGGCTTAAGCCTTTTTAGCCTAATGCTAAAGCCGCGCCTGGCTACCAGTAACATTTAAACGCAGCTTTTTAGTAGCTGTAGATAAAAAAAATTGTTCGAGCGATATAGGCAGCTTCGACACCTTTCGAAGCTAATTCTTTGCCAAAGTTAATTTCATGTTTTAAATCGTTTTTATTAAATGAATATGATTTACGAATTCGTTCAAGCGTTTTCCTGATAGAAATGTTTGACCTCCGGGGCAATGAGCTGACATACGCGAAATAATTACTTCTGCATCATTATAGAAAATCTGTGTAAATTTCTATGAGGTTGCAGAACATGTGCGGATAGATTTAAAACCGTAGTCACGAACCACTTGTAGCGATTTCTCGCTACTAGCTATGGCCGATTCGGAAATTCAAGTCTCCACGCTGATTCCGCACTTACTTACGAATCAACAACTGGGCAACGGATCTGTCTACAGCCAAATACTGAAGCTATCGTGAGAAATCCTACCTGTTGAGCGCAACTTTAAAGAACCTCTTTGGTTCACACACTGCTGCCTAACACGTACTAGTCTGTATTCACACATTACAGAAACTAAAACGATGTTTTTGAACGGCAGAAACACAGAAGCGTTACGACTACAACTGTTCACAAGTCAGTACGATCTCAAAGTTTCGCAATAAAGCAATGGCAATCCGCTGTAAATCAAGTACAAAGCTCGCGGAAGTGAGTTGAAGCCTGATCAACGCAATGTCCCGAATCAATATAGCAATGTTAGGAGTTTTTCTGGACCCAGTCTATCAGCGCATGCAAAATTCGACCGACCACGCTATCCAACACCACATATGTAGGCAAGGCGGGATTTTTACTTCAGGAGCGCTAGAATCGTTATCGTCACTCACAGGTAAGCAAATGAAAAAGAGAGTGCAGGCCGCCTCGACTCCCCAGGGTTGCCAGATTTGACGCCAAATTTCACAAAATTTGCCTTTTTTTAGAGACAGTTGGTGCCAAAATTTTTTTTCACAATATTTGGCTTTTTTGGAGGCAGTTGGCACATGCTATCAAATTGGTGTCTTCGGTTTTAAATTTCTTGCTGAAAAGTGCTGTTAGGATTTTTTAGACAGTGCTTGGTGTATTTTCTCAAACGTTATCTGGTAACCCATGGAAGAATAACGTTCTCGCATATCTGGCAACCCATAATGCCAAAGGTTCGATCGGAAAATGTGGAAGATGAAGAATGCTACATCTTTATTCTTCTAAAATGTCCTACAATTAATAAAGATTTTTAAATATCAAGTTGTTTTAACCATTTGGCTTTTTTTGCCAGGTTTGGCTTTTTTTAGACGTGGTTTGTTTTTTTTCTCAAAATGTGTCTGGCAACCCTGCGCCTGCAAACATTCTTACTTCCAAAGGCAAAAATTGCTCTACGGCTTCCGAAGTAAATGACCGGTTCGCCACTAATCAAAATGACATCGGGGTCAAACTACAATCGCTTTATGAATCTAACACCACTTATAAAAGATGTTTCGAAGTCATACACACAAGTTTGCAGAACGTAATACTGCAGCCATGACAAATTTGTGTGAATTAACTGAGACCAATTCTTAATGCTTTAACAAATCTTTTGCTACTGGGACAAGCAACAATCTGTTGAAAGCAATATAACCCAGTTCCACCTCACACTGAAATGCACTAAAGATCAATCTTCACATTTCAGCGACTGTGTCTTAGTTTCGAAATGAATTTTTCAACACGACGACCGCGGTCTGACTAAATTTCACGCAGGATCTGAGCAACTACTGGTAAGTATCGTCACAAACAACTCTAGTTTCCCGATCGTCAAAAACAACACAGCTTATTATGTATTTCGAAAATATTGAATGCAGGCTAGAGGATTACTAAATTATTGTTTAAAATATTGCTGGCCGGAAGTTATCTACTGACTACTGTATATGTCAACCAAACAAACTTGGACGGGAAATTAAGAAAAAAACTGGGGGCCAAGCAAAAATCTGGGGGCGTCATGGCCCACCTAGACCCCTCCTTAGAATCGCCACTGCTAGTGGATTAAACTGGGTCATGTACGAATTTTTAGACCTCCACGTAAAGTCTGAATCACTGGAATTAGAAATTGAGTCGAGTCATTTATTTTATGCTTAACAGACACAGTAAAGCTTTCCTTTATGATGGGAATTAATCTTCTTCATCTGTCTGTCATTTGATCTTTTTCCAACTTATTGTTTTTTATCCTGTAATCATTTGCATTGTCAAACAAATATACATCAATTTCCGTGTTTGTTCTCTCCACACCTGTGAAATGAAATATCTCATCATGAATCATGATAACTATGTGTACATAGGCATGCACTCATCTGCAAATATTATGTCTTTATTTTATATCATCCTATCTTTTCGTTTCACTCGACTACTAATGATAGTACTGAAAGTTGTATTTCAGGGTTGGTAGACTAGATGACCTCATGGTCTTTCACCAATCCTTTGTGACAAAGAAACCAGTAAATGTTCATTGCTTGTATGGAACTTTGTTTTTAAATTATGCTATAGCTTCTGCATTAGCCTATATATTCTACGCAGTGCTGTATGATCTTGACTGTGTGAATCATTATTTTGTTGCAAAAAAACATTACACTTACTCATTTACATTGAAAAAAGGAGCAGGTTTAGTGTCGAAAGACCGACTGCCATTTGTTATAACAAGTCATGCATTTGGGTTATTTTACCATTTGTCCAACCGTCTTTTAATTGGAGAAATTCTCGCCATTAGAAAGCTTTCAATTCGATTAAAAAAAATCCGAAATTTTTGGTTTGAACTTTTTGTGGGGAAGCCTGACGTCACAGGCTGATTCCCATGGGGCCATCTGGCGGTGAGAAAAAAGTTAGAGGTAATTTAGCCGTTTTCTCGTTTAAAACAAACTAGGAGAAAATCCGTATCTTTAAAGCCATTGAATGGCCATCTATTGTTAGGAGTTGGCAAGTTATGGCCAAGTTGTAGTAGTCCACGTTTTCAATCCAGTATTATACCCTATATGGAGGCGGCCCGATTAAGCTAATGATTTGCAATTAATTTCAGTCCTTCTCTACAATTTAATACCCCCCACCGACAACACACCAAATAAGCGATTTTTTCTAATTAGACATTTATAATGAAAACAAATATAAACATCGATTTTTGACCATAAATTTGCCTACCACTAACGCTGCATGGCAAATCAATGGCTCTAAACTTCAGTTTACCAATTAAAAAATCAATCTTTTTTTACGAAAATTTTAATAAGAAAATATCAAATTTGGGCGAGATCTCCTGCCGCCCCCTTCCGAAGCCCATTAAAGCACCCCAGTGTTTGCAACTGTTTTATATCTAAGTTAATTGACGGAACTAACCACTATCTCTTGTTTACAAAATTAATAAAGCGTCATGCCAGTGCGTATAGTAAGACTGCTGGTGAATTGGTATGAGTGGTAAACAGACTATGCAAGTGAAGTGGGGTATTCGAGGAATCTTCCTGCCAGGCCCGTAACTAGGAGGGGGCTGGAAATTTTTCCTCCCCTTCCCTGAAAAAATGTGTTGGACATAGTTTGAAACTATTGGACATAGTTTAAAAATTTTGGGCCCCTCTCAGAAAACTCTTCGCCCGCCCTGGTACCCAAGCTAGTCACGTGCCTGCTTCCTACCATGCTGCGCTTTAAGCGACGAAGTATGCAAGTGAAGTCTGAAACTTGACTTTCAGAGGCCTTCACTGGAACTAATGGGTTGAGACAAGGGGGAGATCTGGTTGAGACAAGGGTGAGATCTTAGTTCTCAGTATCTATTCGCTAGTTACCTTGGTGATCTCCCAGTTCTGTTGGACTTGGCCAGAAGGGGATGTGAGAGACACGTTTAACCTGTTGCAGAACCAGCCAACAGGATAAATAATAATAAAAGTCTTAGCTCAACTGGTGTCATTTTTACTTTTACAACAGTTGAGCTAAGACTTTTATTATGTTTAACATGTTTGTGAACCACCTGACGTTTGCTTATGATATATGTGTGTTTAGTCCCAACATCAGTGGTCTTCACCGCCTTCTGAAAATTTGTTGCGATTATGCTGCTGAACATGGTTTCGTCTTTATTTGCAAAAAGATAGTAGGTGTAGTTTTTCATCATAAAGAATATATACAGCATGCTACACCAGCTGGCTCCCTGAATGGCGTTGGCGTTAATTTGCCGAAAAAGCAAATATCTTGGTGAATCACATCATGCTTCACCAAAGAATGACATTCAGAGACAAGTGAAAACACTTTATTGTGCGGAATACATACTCAAAGGCACCTTGCTCAGGTAGCGGAGGCTTGAAATTAATGAGTTTCGTTCGAATTGTGACGTCCATATTAGTTAACGATTCGTTTTTTTGCGCAAGCTTTTTTTGTTTCAATAACACAAATACTTTAGTTCGTTAATTTTTTCCCTATTAGCGACAGTTTCATATATATATAGAAAGGGCCGCTTTCTAAGTTTCAGCCAGGGGCACCACACCACCTTAATCCGCCCCTGGTTGCAACAAAAAGGTGTTGCAGAAGTATGTCATGAGGCGTTTTCCATAGCCTATCCCTTTACTAAGTTCTGTGCTGGCAATACTACATGGTACGTTCTTTGTACTTGCAGAAGTGACTTAATTCTTACTGTTGTATTCCGCTTTCATTTCAGCATTTGCTTAAATGCATGGTAAATGTTCATCTCGACAGTGGCAATATTTGGGGGAAACCTGTCTTTCCTGAATGGTCTACAGTACTTCGCAGCTGGTTTGCGATTAGAACAACTGCATTACGTTTCAAGGCATTTGGTTAGTATGTGCGTAGCAGCAATTTTTTTTCTTGCAGAATAGCGGCTGTACATTTGTATGATCTTATCAGAGAGGAAATGTATGGGGCTAAAACGGTGGTAATCGGTGTAAAAGACAAGCATATTGTGGAGGTGGAACTTGAATACGTGTTTCGCTACGGTATCTTTGGTTACGGCTATTCCCATATTCTGAAGCATAAGAACCACGATGTGTCGCACGTTCTCAGCGAGTCGATGTTTTTTAGAGGTAAGTCTTAAGTCTTGATTTTTTCTGTTTTCAAAATTGGTGGCAACTATCCACTCTTGCAAAAGCCTGGCTTGCTTTACGATGATGTGAAAATCAGTGTTTATCAAGGTATTATGAAAACACAGACTTGTACAAATTTTCAGGACAAATTATGAAATATATCAAAGTACAAAATTCTCAGGACAAAAGAGATTCTTTTTTCTGGATATGCAATTGCACTGCAATGGATTTTAATGCTTCCGGTAAAGTTTCAAGTTTCTGTGTAGTATTTCATTGAAATTGTAAGTGGAAACGTGACAGATTTGTTAAATAAAAACGTCAATGTTTCTTTTAACAACAGTATGCATCATCCCCAAGAATCGCATCCACCCACGACGGTTATAGATCATTTTCTGGAATCTTCAAAAAGCGAATGCCACGAACAATTATCTTTAAGGAACCTCGCATTGCATTGTAAAATAGAAAACAACCGTTGAATTCCACTAAGTTTTTGTGGCGACGTAGTTGTTACATTGACAAAAGCTTAATCCTATTTTTTCTTGTGACTACGAGCGATTTAATGGCTAAACGTTTACTGAGAGGGCAAGATATACACCAGGGTTTCTCAAACTCTTCATCTCGCGGACCCTTAAATCGTTTATTTATTTTTTGCGAACCCCCGAATACTGTAAACAACAGACTGGCTACACATGAACAAAATGCACAAGTCTTTTACTCATGCTGTTGTCTCCAAAACAGACCCACCTGCGGTTCAGTGAGATTTATGCTCCTGACAACACTCTCCTACAAGTAGGACATACAGGCTTTGATATTCTAAGCTTGATTTTGGACAAAGCTAGTCGAACAACCATTCTGTTTCGATATTTTGGTTTGATTTTCACCAAATTTGAAAAACCAACCTTACACTGATACGTTGTAGTGAAAGGAAGGAATTCTCTTTCATTGCCATCGTAAGCCAGTGTACTGCAATTTTGTAGGTAAGAAGCCCAGAAACAAGACAGCGAAATTGAAGAGGATTTTATCTAGGCTCCATAATCGGCATGCAAATCTGAGAGTTTCTTTAAAATCTTCTTCGTCTTTAACTTCGTTTAGATCAGTTAAAAATAGATCTCTCATCCGTCCAGCTCTTTTTGCTTGCACCACCTGTTCTTTTATTTAGGTTATAGCCAGAGCTACCATGGATTTGGACTCAAAAATTAGGATGACCAGAAAAAACGACATTTATCGGAACGTTTTTTTATTTAAACGTCGGCATAAGTGTAAAAATCAACTATGAGATTGTATTCATGCCTTTTGTGAGCAAATAGAAGTGACTGCAACAAACTAGCAAATGAAAACGACAGCCTTATACAACCTGTCAACACAAAAAAATTCACTTTTTACGTAATGGTCCTGCACTTTTGGCCCTAAAGTAGGAACAAAATTCTAAATCATTTGTTGCTTCAAGTCGCTTTCTGAAATTATTGCTGAAAATAAGATAAAATAAGGACGCAAGTACAAAATAACTACATTTCTTACAAGTAAGTACAGTGAAGTTTTCTAAGATAGTCCCCTTCATACTAAGGACAAATCTCACAAATAAGGACGGTATGTTAGCCCTAGTTATAACTAACATGTGCTTATATTAATAGATCGCTGACTTGTCTTTGTTTTGTTCTGTTAACTTTTGTATTTGTGAAGTAACAGTGACGATTGGCAATCAACTTCTGAACTTTTTTTGTCACTTGACGGACCCGAACACCAAATTTTTCACCCATGGGTGTCCGTGGACCCCACTTTGAGAACCTATGATATACACAAAGAATTAATGATCTCAATATTAGTTCATACAACAATTATAACTTCATTGTCGTGGTTTAGGTGGTGAAACATCTCATGCAGCCCCTTATCGTTTACACCCTTTTGCTTGTTTTTGGCTTGGATAAGTTGAACTGAGTTGTGGGATATGTAAATCTAACACAATATATGCTACACTAAACACCTGTGGCAGAAAAAACAACAGTAACTAATTTCACTCAAGTTGATTTNACCAAGTGGTTCATTCTATACTGAAGACGAACTTTTTGTTTGCGTTTTCCTTGTTCCAGTGACTTCTGGAAACGGAAGTATCATTACAATGCCACTTTTTGGAAAAGATAATTTGTCACCGGGTTTGAAAGTGAAGGTTGATCTTCGTATCGCTGAATTGCTTCTTCCTCTGTTCAAGCTTTCTGCGACAATGTTATCAAAAGAACAATTACTTACATTATGATCTGAGTAAAAGAGAGCACTTCTTTCTCCAACGAAACTCACAAGCATATAAGCTTCCGACGGTTCGATGCTGGGCAAGTCATCGTTAGTTCAGATTTTACGACCTTTTCATTTTTGTTTTCTCGAACCGGTAAATGTCAGAGGAACATATTTCACAAACTCTTCTTACCTTCCCACGGATTCTACTTAAATAAAAAATATGACTGGTCAGGACGAGTTGTTTTCAGTAGTATTTCCAAAACTTTGGGAGTAAGGACAATTTCCAGCATTTTTGTAAGTAGTTATATTTGTAGTTTTGTTTTGGTTCTAAACGCCTTTTTTACTATGCCGCTAACGATCTCTATGGAAGAATGAGCGCGAAGGATCGAACTGAATGACGATGAGCATTCTCTTTTTATGGTGTTGGATTTCGTTATTGTTACATGTAATGCGTGGAACAAAACGCTTGAATCCATTTTTCAGATTACACAAGGTAATTGAGGTACTTTCGTTCAGCCTCTCTTGTTACCTCCAATTTAAAATAGCCTAGGGCCCCAAAAAAGAAAATTCGCCTCTGCCTACACTGCACTTTTGCAGCCACACTTTACTAGAGGTAACTTCTCACAAGCATCTGGATTTCATTTTTCATCGCTCCTTGACCTGGGACGTACATATATCACGTTACCGCGGAACTTTATGTAGAATTGATGCATTAAAACGACTTGAATTTCTCTTACCGTAATAAGCCTAACATATCCTACCCCTTCTAGTTTATGGTGGAGTGATATGCGATTAATGCCCTAACGCAGACAGCAGTCTCTTAGAGAATTCGAACCTCTTCACCAATATTTATTCTCAACTGCCTCAAAATCAACTCACACGAAAAAGTGCCATCTCTAACACCGTTGCATCTGAACCGTCAACTTCCTAATTTAATTGCGTTTCGCAACATTCTTTTCGAGACATGCTCCTATTTTCTGAATGCTTTGACCCATACATATTTTAGGGATTGATCTACTCTTTGCGATTTGAATGTAATGTTCAACTTCCTTCATGTAAAACACAATTGTTTACTATGTGGCATTTAGACTATTCCAATCCTCGAGCAACTTCTTGGCTATGCGCATTTCGTTTGGGTCACAACTCTCTCCATTTTGATCATATTTATCGTTTGGGTCACAACTCTCTCCATTTTGATCATATGTGTGTTCGTGTGGCGGAATTATAACCGTAGAACTGGCGGGCAATGGGGGCAATTGCCCCCCCCAATTCCAAAAGTTGCGCCAAAATTTTTCTGGTTACTAAAGGTTTTGATGTATGAGCCAAAGAAGTACTTCAGTGCAAATCAACGCAACTGCTTAAGGAACCTATCCTCCCACAGTTTTTAGTCGAACCTAATCAAAGCAGTAGGTTTACTAATTGTCCACGAATAATCAAACATTAGGTACAGTGTAAATGTTGGAGAACTCATATCATGGCTGACGTTTACCTGAGGTTTGCTCCCTGTGGAAGTTGATAATGAAATACAAGCGTGTATCTAAGCGCTTGCAGTTAATAACCGAAACCGAAACATGGAGTAACGCTTTTCGCAGCTGTTTCTCACGCACCCATTTGCTGTATCCCACCTAATGGTGATAGAACTTCATTTCAAGACCATCGCAAAATTTCTCTTTGATAACGCTGACGTGCTACAAACACTGTATAAGCCCAGAAAAATTTGTTTTAAACATATTATAAAAACAAAAATATGTATCTCCTAAAATGCATTTTGCCACCCCAAACCTCACAACCTGGCTACGGGACTGCACGGACAGTACATGTTTTTTAGTTATAGCCTAGCATATTTATTTCGGTAGTTGTACATGCTCAATGGAACAAAAAGGAAGCTTTACGAAATTTATTCGCAATTTTGGATAGTACACAGGGTATATATTCGAGCAATACACCCCGGCTGTTTGCTCTCACTGGGTTCGAATTTTCGCACAATCTTGTTGCTGCACGCAAATGCATCAACTGGGCGAGTGTGGATACTTGAGTAAATTTTAAATAATCTATTCAAGTTTGTAAAAATTATTTTTCTTGTAACTAAAACCACTGCGCAAAACACGTGATTCACTTGGTGGAAACTGTCATGAACATTCCGTAACATTGCTTTATTTATGTTGTATTTTAGCGTTTGATTACCATATGGAGTTGATTCTTATATACAAGTTTGTGTTGACCTTCATCCTTTGAATGACCCTGGTGGATTATTGCTTAATCCACTAAGATCAATCCACCACACCCCAGTTTTATATAGCGCCATGGGCGTCGGAAGGGGCAGGAAGGCGTTGGCTTCCTGGATATTAAAATTTGACATTCTGTTTTTAACGTTTTAGTAGAAACATGATTTTCTCTTAGTTTCGGAGTTGTTAAAATGAAATTTCACCACTGTTGTCCTCCTGGAAAAATCCTTTTGGCCATCCCTGGAAAATTCCACTGTTGCCCACAACTGGAAAAAATTGTTCCGACGCCCATGTATAGCGCTTAGTTGAGGCTGCAGCTGGTGAATGGAACAGGCGTGGCGGAAAGATAACTTTCGTTTATGTCGTTCAAGAATTAAAATGCAGCGATTGCGATTGACTTCAATATGACGTGATGTACGTGTGTGAATGGTATTGCATTTTATGGAGAGAAAAACAAATGACATTTAAAATGAATTTAATAGAGTAGGCCCTACTGGTCATAGCTTTCCGTGATTAACATTGTCAGTTGCGTACTCAAGGAGCCTCTCCTATACACCACGCCAGTTTCGGAAAGGGTATAGACTACAAACAACAGAATTTTGGCTATGTATTCCAAAGAGTCCAAATATATGAAAAACTAGTGTTGTGTTGGGTAACATAAATCTACCCTATGTAAGTTGAGCGCAAGTATTTCGGAGGCAATCGCTTAAAGGTCGGCACTGTGACAGCGGTCACATTGCTCTGATGTCAGCGTGAAGCTGCGCGGAAAGTGAGCTGTAAATACGACAATAGCAGCAGCACAGCGGTAGAGTCATAGGCGTACGAGGCAGGGGTCGGGCAGAAGCCCCCCGGCTTGAAAAATTTCATTGCAAGCGCAACTTGCTCAAAAGTCCTGAATGCTAACAAATATATATTCAATACAGTGAAAATTTTCAGGGCAAACTCTGTTTTTCAGGGCAAGCGCAAGTTGCTCAAAAATCCTGAACGGTGAAAACGTTTTCAATACAGCGTATATTCACTTGGGAATGATCCGTGTAATTTGGGCAAATTGTTTATTGTTAGGGTAAAGTGTTATTTTCAGAGCAAATTTTCTCCGCCCCCCCAGTAAAATGCCTTCCCGTACGCCTATGGGTAGAGTTAACCTGGTCGAGCGGGTATCTCTATTTGTACTTGCTGCTAAGCCCATACGTGGTAGTGTTCTTACGGTTGCGGGTTCGCGATTTCCCTAAAAAGGCCGCAACAGCACCAAGCTGTCACCGCGGCAAATAGTCTAGTGGAGTCATTGCAATCGTGCTGTTAATTTCTACTACGCACAATTTCTATGCTGCAGTTAACCCACCAAATGGACGAAAAGACGACGAAGGACTGTTAGAAGCATGCAACGCCCCGTACCCTGATTACATACCCTTCGTTCGTACTGGTGGTCCGGATGAATCCTCTGAAGGATCGAATACTGTCCCATCATCAGACAGCTTGTATTTTCGAGATGTAACGAAAGAATAATAAAGGTAATGAACAAAACTCGGCGAAACGAAGTGACTCCTGTCTTGTATTTCAGACAAGCATCGACTGCGTAATGGAACTGATGGAAAGCCGAAATCGTCTTGCAAACATGCGACAAGTGTACCTTAGTTTAACCACACGCTACGAACGCTCACAATTTCTGAGATCTTTGTTAGCACAAGGTAAACAATTTGTAAGGCATGGATCAGGACATTTTTACCTTACACTTGTGAAGTTGTCTATCCTGATTTTCAGCTTCATAGTGGATACATTTGTGCTTTAATATTTTGTGCAGTCTTAGCAGAGATGACTGAGAGAATTTATGTTTTTCAAATCAAATTCCGATCCAACAATTTTATTTCAAAATCCAACCTCATCTAAAAAGTGAGTTTTAAAATCTAAGCTCTTTTTAAATCCGAAATCTTATCACTGCATTAAACTCAAGTAACTACTCTCCACAAAGGTAGAGATTTGAATCCACCAGCAGATTTTTTAGATAGAAAATCGATTTCGACTAACACTACTACGCACCGTCAGTACTACAGTCTGTAAGCAATGTTTACGGGTGAAAATGATGAAAAGGCTAAAGCAAGAGTAGAGAAAGACGCTGTAAATCAGACAGTTTACCAAATCGGAAAAGATTGAACTAACTCGAAAAAGATTTAGTTAAGTCCATACAGATTTAGCTAAATTCGAAGAGAGTTAGCTGAATCGAAACAGATTTAGCTAAAATAAGACAGATTTAAACTAAATCGGAACCATTCAACTATAGCAGCGACACATAGATAACGCTGAAGCGTGTCGGCTCTATCGATTAATTGTGTACTATTGATTAATTAATATCGATTTATCGATTTAATTTAAAATCGATTAATTGTTCAAAACCATCATTATGACCATGGGCGTCCGCAGAAATTTTTCCAAGGGAGGGGGCAAAGTCGAAATTTTGCTTATCCTTCTCAGTTTATTGGCAATGCAACGCAAATGGACGTACACAAAAAATGTCCAATATTACGGCAACAGTTACAGTGTTTTCCCTGTGAGGAAATGTTTGTTTTAGTGAGAATGGATATTTTAAGACTGAGTTAGCAGAGTTCTAAATGAATTACAAACTTTGTGAATTATTAGAATAAGCACAAAAT
>JGI24022J15233_10000227_pt1 | contig 29502 bp, 18 predicted proteins | sample Ectturendosymbi2_FD_15233 | JGI IMG/M metagenome (IMG submission 15233)
GACAAAAGCGCGTTTGGGTCTGATGCCTTAGATTAGTGGTTTTTGGTTTATGCAACCACACGAAGCCTTATTTCTTAGCTTGATGGTCACAAACTGCTTAGGCGAAAGATCCTTTTCACGATTCAAAATAATTAAAAATGAATAAAAGGTTGCAATGTTCCAGGTGAGGTTGTCCGTATTAAGCATTCCGGTACATTAAAAGTGACAAACTTAGGCAAACAAGTTGTAATGAATTGTTAGATAATTTTGTTATGAAGAAGGCAGGACAAACCATTTTAACTGTTTACTATGTTATGTTTAGCCATACTTGATTCGATGATTGTAGCTTTTTATTTCTTTTTATGTATTTCAATAATGACAGCATCAGCGAAATTTAAACCAGTTCAGTCGCCACGGTGGGTATTGGTGAGATCAGCCCTTTCAAATTTAAATATGAAACAGTATAAATCAGTAAAGATTTTATCAAATTTTCAGAATGTCAAGTACCCTTGCGCAAATTTAAATCCCCTATTCAAGACTTTCCGGCGACGGTTCTGGTTTTTAAATCTCATCTTTTCATTCGAAAGTATAGTTGCGTTCGATTCTTACCAGCCTAAAAAAGTAAGAAACACGTGAATCGTGAACCTAACCGTCACAACCATTATTTGGGTGCGTTTTACGTGACGTGTTTTGCTCGTGTGTGTGAGATTTTTACAGCCGTGGTAAGCGACTTGCAACGTGGTTCTCANGTTGTGCTTTAGAGTCTTTATGCCGCCACACATACAACAGTATATAGGTGCAGTGTGTTCGTTATTTTTTTTNATACAGATAAGAAAAACAGATGTAACTCATAAAAAACGTAGGCCAAAGTGTTTTGTCAAATATTTCAATTGTGGCGATTTCGGTTGGTTTGCCTGTGTCAGTTAATAATCCTGTTCCCGCCAGCCACGTAGGATTTAAAAAATTCCGTGCAATTCAACACTTTTGCGTCGAAGGCAGCAACAAACACAGTGATCGTGGCCACTCCAGTAATGATTCGGAACTTTTTACTGATCGTACTTTCAGAGCGTCATTTCGGATTTTCGCAAGTTGATTAACGCCTTCCATTTTTCCTCGCAAAAATGGGAGAGGGGGCCTCACAAGTAGATTAGCCTAGGGCCTCGCATCAGTTAAATCCCGCCGTTGTGGAGCCTTAACATTTTCATCAATGATTTACCATTATCTTGCCGGCGAGTAAAAAATCATTCTTGTCAAGTAATCAGAGTCCAACCTGTACATAGTCTTAAAGTGTTACAACTTGTCATCTGATTTTGATTGTCACCCTATCCTAAGTGAATTTGAAATCATTCAACTGCAACGGGAAGATTCAGCAGCAAAATCTAACGTAGAACGATGCTTTTCATTTTGTAAGTATTGAGGGAATTGACACTGCCATTACTTACAGATAGCTTGCAATCTGTTTTATCAACAAGTGCATGTGACTAAAATGAAAAAAAAATTTAATCTTTTACCAGTCGATTGGATTTTGTTATTTAAACACTCATGGATTTAAAAAGAGGCTTCAACCAGTCACGTTAGAATGGCTAGATCAGCGGTTCCCAAACATTTTTGAGAACGATCCAAATCTGCGTTTGGTGAACACGCCTCAAACAATATATGAAAAAATAGTTATTGTATGAGTGAGTTTGGCAGTAAGTTGCTAGGTTCGTCGTTAATGTCAGCAATCTACTCTTTTCTCAAGTACCTAAGCTACACACAGACAAGCAGTGGTAACGTTGAAAACACGCAGCCCCTGTTTGGATCACCTCGGCGAGACCCATTTTGTGACCCTTCGCGACCCTTGTTCGGGTATCGACAAATACTTTGGAAGCCACTGGGCGAGATCAACTTACCAACCGCTGTGTTAAGCTGCGGCGACAAGTATTTCTCAACTTCGCTGCAGAGTCGTGGTGATAATTGATTGTGGCTTCGTTTTCACAAAACCACAACCATTTGCACACTTTGTGTAGACTGAGTGGGTCAAAGTAAAACATATGCAAGTTTGTTTAAAGGACATGTGTAACTTTTGCATTTCATAACGTTATGACATAAAATCCAAACATTTTTCAAACGCGTTGAGGGCCTCTGGCCTACGTTATCAGCTGCATATTCGTCAACAATCAACCAGTCGCTCAAGAGCTGGATAAGATCCACGTCACATTTGCGCGCAAGTTTTGTAGACCAACTTTGGGAGCTGTCTTAAAGCAAAGTCGATACTCGGCTTCGATTAAACGTGTGTTGGCATACATCAGCAGGTGTGTAAATGTAAAAAAACGCAATCATAATGGCGGCAACGATGACTTCTTTCTCAACTGCAATATTGGCTGCAAAAGGCATACATCAGATCTTGCTCTTTATAGCACCAAGATTTTCACAAGCGCTTTTGCAAGAAAATTTTACGAGCAAATGGTGACTTTGATCCAGAGCAGAAGCTTGGAACTTTACTAAAAACAAACTTTCAAAACTTGTCAATTCAATGAAGGCAGACTTCTATTTGCCATCTTAAATCTGAATATAACTATTCAGAAAAAAGCACGAGAAAAATGCATCTTTTATTGATGATGCTTTAAAAACAAGGGGCACTAAATATTCACATGCTGAGACTTGGTTGTTGTTTGCCCCCCCATCAAAATTTCTGGCTACGCGCCTGTATTGTACTTAAACTCGCAGGCATGAGAGATAAACAATCTTTACTAAAACTAGCACCGGATGCCAAGAAAATGAAAGTTGACATCACAAGGCACTTCGTCGTTTGAGACAGTTCTCCAATCCACTGCTTGGACGCACTAAATCTTGGGGCAGGTGTTGAGCAGCCATTCGATTGTTTCATCATCCAGAACCGCCAGGCCGTGCAGTCCACGAGGAGGTCGGTGGGTTGGATATTGGAGGACAACATGGTCGACACATCCTATACCAGTGGAGCGAAAACGTCTGATACCGGTGCAGATGTGGTTAAGCCGGACCGACACTGTTGTTGGGAGGATCATTCCGGGGGGTGGGTGCCTGTGTCGGGGATGAAAATACGGAGTCTCTTGAGCTAATCCAACCACTCCACCTTCCATTGATTATCTGCTAGTACCGATACCTCACGTTTCGGTAAGACAAGGCACTTACCGATGGCAATGCAGGTTCAAAGGAAAGCACTTGTAAAGACAGCTTCAAGGCTATACAAACAAGTAAATAAAATTCAGTGGAAACTGGTTGGCAGTGAATATTGCCTTTACGCCGACAATGAACGGGTAGTTCCTTGATGTAATCATATCGATTCAACGAAGTACTCAGTTTCGTTGCCCATTCAGTAAGTTGCAGTTTAGTTCATATTTGAAGTTACATATCAAGATTCTGACCCAAATGAACGAAACGTTTTGTGAATATCTTGCTATTAATACGTTTTTTGGTTGAAAAAGTAGTGCTTCCATCTGGTTTATCATAACCTGGGTGTCTCGTCTTTTATTTATTATGAATAACTGCGTCGTGTGCTACACACAATTGCTTTCTTATGATACTTGTTTCTTGAAATTCGATCCTAATTTTTTTCGTTAATATCTGTTATATGCTACCAATCCACATTGTAGATGTGACAAGTTTAGAACTTGAGTAAATGATGGTAATATAGCTTCCATTTTTTAATATTCACTGACTAATGAGTAGTTTAAAATCACATCGTTTCTTTTCAACTTTCTCGAATTCTACACAATGCTAACTTTTCTGTTTCTGAGCTATGTAGATTTGTCTACTTTACCATCTAAAAAATAGTTAAATGTCACAGTCTGGAAATGCCTACGAATTATTTTGTATTGCTATGCCTACCGAAGATGTATTAGATCTTTCAAATACGCTATTGCCTAGAGGCGCCTTGTAAAATGTACAATTTAACCCCGCAGCAATGCTTACTTAACAAAATCGGTGGTCTTTACATTATTCTTGGACACTTTTATTGGTGTAATCAAACACATACCTCTTTACTTTATTCAAAAGGAAAATTAAACACCATATCTAATATCTAGAAAGTCTGCAAACATCATAACATCTTAACGCTCATCAAAAAGAAGAGCAAAATCTTGTACTATAAGGAAAATCTCACAGAAAATAAATGGAATCTTTCGAGGACTTGGAAAATTTTTAATGAGATTATTAATAAGACAAAAGTTAAAACTACCATTCCACCATAAGAAACATCAACAAATGCCTCAAATCCACTAGATATTGCAAATAATTCTAATATTCCTAAAGATTATTTTGTTGAAGTTGGACCTGCTCTAGCTTCTTCCATTCCACGGAGAGCCCAACTGCCCCACTCCTCAGGCTCTTCTGACATACCTTCTTTCTTAGTCCAGTTTTACCAGAAGACGTTGTCTTGCAAATTAATTCACTCCATCCTTCAAAATCTAATGATATTTACGATCTTCCCCTTTCGTCCTTAAAAATTAGTAAACATGTAACTGCACCCTACTTAGCTGACCTGCACAACCTCTGCATTGCCGATAGCGTTTTTCCAACAAAATAAAAGCTCGCAAAGGTCATACCCGTCTATAAATCCGGAGACAAAACGCAACCAAGCAATTATAGACCTATATTCTTGGTGTCTCACTTTGCAAAGATATTTGAGAACCTTGTCTCCACTATTTTACTATCGTTCTTTAATGCAACACAACATTCTCTGTCCACAACAGTTTGGTTTTTGTCAAAGACTTTCAACGTCTCTAGCACTACTGAATCTCCAAGATCATATCTATGAGCAAAATTCTAAAAAACTACTTACACGTGCTACTGTAGTTTTTTTCTAGATATGAAGAAAGCCTTTAATATCGTTGGCCACCAAATTTTACTAAGAAAGCTAAGTCAATGTGGCTTGGAAGGAACTACCAACAAATTCTTTGAAAGTTGCCTTTCCAAAAGACAACAATGTGTGCATGCTAAAGATAGAAAATCAAAGATACGTCACCTGCGGAGGTCCTCAAGGTTCTACGCTGGGCCCTATCATTTACATAAACGACCTACCCTACTTGACTAAATTGAATATGTTACACTGCCTTAACTTTATCAAGTGGGAATGCACACGAACTTGAGTAATCTGTCAACAGTGGGTGAACTAAGAGTGTAGCCTGGATGCAAGCAAACACACTAATGGTCAATTTTAAAAAGACTAAATTTATTCTCTTCGGTAATAAATGCCAAAGCTACAGTATAAATATATCGTGTTCTCAGCAAACTGTCTCCCAAGTAGATTATGTTTGGTACTTGGGGATCCTTACTGACTTTGAACTTACGTGGACCTCTCACTTAGAAAACTCAGAGAAAAAATCACTAATAGAACCAGCGTTTTATTTAAACTCCAACCTTTCGCCGATGTGCGTTTGTTAAGAATGGTTTATTTTTCTCTGGTATACTCCCATCTAAATTACAGTATTTTGAATTGGGCTACAGCAAGTTAGTCAAGTATTGCTCATCTAGTAAAGTTAATTAATAGAGCTATCCGTAGTCTACTCAAATTTGATCGTAGAGAGCGTATTCCGCTCAGAGATCTACTTTATTCAGCAATATTTTTCCTGATTATATAATAAACCAGTGGTTCCCAACCGGGAAGAATTTCCTCCTTAGGGAGGAATTTCATGAGGTCAGGGAAGGAATTTCCACTTCATAACCAAGTTACCTATTCATTGTAAGCGTTGTACGTTTTAAAGTTAACATTGGCTCTTTCAATTAGTTATATCACTTTATATTTGTAAGTTATTTAGTGGATTACACATGTTTTGTTGACAAACTTTAGTGCCATTATTTGACAAGTAGTTTTTGTCCCACTTTTTATTCTTGTCAGTAAAGACCATTGTTCCAATTGTAGTTAATACTAACCTACCCCAACAGAGGAGGAATGAACGTTCCGTAGGGAGGAATGAAAAATTCCAAAATGGGCAAAGGGAGGAATGGATTAAAAAAGGTTGGGAACCACTGTAATAAACGGTTTCAACATTTCTGCTACTATTAAAATCAGAGAAACTAGACAAACTTCCAAATTACCTTGTAAAATTCCTGTAGCTAAGACACTTAATGAACAACGTCACACATCTTTTCGAGGACCCACAATATGGAATGATATTCCAAAAGATTTTAAAGTAGTCAGTTATTTTCGATTTAGTCGGTTATTCAAAAACTACTTAATTTAACATCCTCACGTATTCTAAAAATTTTTTTTCCGCTTGCCTGCAATTTTGTTGCAGGGCGGCTTGTTTGTGTCTATGTTACCGTCTCTGCAGATACATGTCCATGTTAACGTATTTCTGTGAAATATGACTTGTTTTCTATGTGCCGTTCGACTTTGTATTTCGCGGGGGAGGATGTCTCGAAAACCTTGCGGTCAATCTCCTACCCTTGATATCTGATTTTTTCAGATATTAAATTAAAATGTCTGCCTGTGGCGATCGGGGAGGCCGACTGGCGTGAACGCAAAGCTTCACGCTGTGGTTGCAAGCAACAATAGAGATCACACGCCGCGTTCATTCTATTATATTGCCTGTTCGCGCCACATACATGTGAGTGTTCTTCGCGCACATCCCGTTCTTGGTGAATGGCGCTTTCAACTTCACGCCGACCGAGTGATTGCAGCAATACTGTATTGCAGACCAGAACTAACCTTTTCGTGCTTGACGCTAGGATCATGCTACCTCTTCACTCAAAGAATGAGAAATTCATTGAAAAAATAGGCTCGATCGTAACTGCAAACTACTTTATTTGTCTGTCACAACCTACTTTGCTAAACGTGAAAAAATTTAAAATATTTCACAAACGTTTGACGTGGTGATATCAAGTAGCTTGCTTTCAAAAATAAAATACAGTTTTACTAGACACGTTTAAGCTGAACAAAACTGTCTAAAATTGAGAAGGGTAGATTGAGGTTATGTTGCAAGGACTGACCTTCACTGACCTCTAGGCCGGTGTTGTTAAATACTCCAAAAAATAAGCTAGAACACTTGTTGGGGTTGTATTAACGTGTACCATTGGATGAATCAAATGTAACCTTTCCCTGGTGATTGTTGGTTAATAAGGTTAATAATGTCATAAAATCAGCTCCAGAACCGCCCATGTGATACATGCACAACTTCAAATTATATTTTAAAAAACGGAGGCAGCCATGTACACGGCTAAAGTTTTGAAACAGGACCAAATGGTTTTATACAAGCCCCATGGTTAGCGTTTTCAGCGAAGATACAGATATTTAGCATGGAAACTTATTTTAAGCTCTTAACTTGTTTACAACCTACCTCTGGTTCTTTAAGTTTTGTCATATTTGGTACCAAATAATACTTCAATCCATTTCCTGCTCCTTCTAGAGAAACGCCTCGCACCAAAATGATCGTGATCAGCACGAAGGGAATTGTAGCGGTGAAGTAAACAATCTAGACACAAAATTGTCTATCAAACACTATACTTTATTTATCAAGTTCTCAATTTCAGTGAAAAAGTGTTTTGTTTCAAGATGAAGTTGTATTTAAGAAATATTTGTTTATTACACAAATTGCTGAAGGCTTCTGATTTATTTATTGAGCACCACCAACTTCATTTCAAAGACTTCATTTCAACTGTTGAAATGAACTTAGTTAAACACATAAGCATATTAAAATTACTTTCGCTGTCCACTTTATTCCTTTGAAAGTACAGAGGTATGTACCGATCCAAATAATAAACAAGTAAAGCACTAAATCTCCTTTTATGTTGCCGATTTCTTCAATTCCCGATGAAATTCTGAGGACTTCGTAACTGCGCAAATAATACGTATGTAAATATTTTTTGCGGAAAACGAAGGACAGAAAACACGTTTGAAAGAACTCATTTGAGGAAGTACCGCCAAAGCAACGAACAGATGGGGAATACGTTTAACGCAACGAACGGGAACAACACCTATATCAACGATTCATTCAAATTTAAATTGTCTATTGTCACGGTAACCAAACAACCAAAGGACAAAAAAGCATCCTATCGACATTAAAAGCAATGTGTATGTCACACAAAATGCAAAGTAACAATTAATTCTACAGTATGTATTAGGAAGACTACAGCATGTTACATTGTTTTGTCGTGGATTACCAAAAAGCAAAGACTCCATTATTGGTACAGTGATTATTGTGCCTTTTGATTATATAATCAAACTCCTTTTCTGTTGAATAAAATGCTAACCAGAGTATCAAAGGCAATAGCAAGTGAATCCAGACAAATTTCTTAGCTTCTGTAATGCTTCTCACAAAAAATCGGTCGCTCTAAGGTTCAAGAAACCGATTGTATTGTAAAGCAAACCAAAATGCAATTTATCAGTAGTGGTCTTAGCAGTTAAGGGGCCATATGCAAAATGTTTTGAAGACCCCTGTGTTCTTGTGTGAAAGACCAAAAAATGTCATCACCTTTAGGAAACGCAGTCTTAACTGCTCATGCTTTTCGGAACTTGTGTACAGCGATATCTGATGCTCAATTTTACATCAACTTACTNACCTTCTTATATAATACCTTATGCTTCCTGTGCATGTACCATAATCCACTGCGCAAATAATACAATGGAACACATTNTACAGTAAAACTTAACGAATTCAAAAATTCAGTTTTGACACGAATAGAAAGTGAGAGCAATTAATGTAANATTGCATCAGCAGTTATTCAATTTTTGTATAGCAGACCACGCGAGAACGTGCATACACGTTAATGCTTTTTCATTCTGTTCAACACAACCCGTATCTGACATTNCTTTATTTTACTGTTTGGATGACGGAATTGACCTAAATCTGAGGTAANTTCTGTAAAAACGTACTTGATGTTGGCCTTTCACTGTCCTCAAATACAGATAAACATGCATTTCCTCTATTCTAAATCATCTCAGGAAGAACTAACCAAGCATAGTTTGTTTTATGAAATTGCAATCAATCGAACATGCAGATATAACTCACAAATTTTAATCAGATTTTAATGTTGGCATGGCCGTAATTGGTTTCACTTATGGCAATTCAACATAAATAGTTAACCTCACAAAACTGCAAATTTATTAAACGTGCTGAATGAACAGGCTTGTGCTAGTGTGAACGTTACCACCAAGGCGCAGTGTGCATTAGAAGGGCACTACAAACACGTTCAAGACCTTGCCGATATAAAGTAAGATGACCACGCATTGATATATTGATTAAACTTTGTTACTGCCTGAAGCCTTGCGAGGCTGAACGTATTAGATTTTACTTCAACCACCTCAAACTCTTGGCCACGTAGTCCGATTGCAACTGTAAGTTGCGGGGTTTCATCAAGGCATTCTGTTTATGTAAACTGCGCAGCTAGTACTGACAGACTTCCAAGCAAGAATGACTGGCTAGCAGCTAAGTCTTGCAAACTATGAGCAAAACAATACTATAGTAATTTGTACGGTCTCAACATTCTTAAATTTCAAACTCTTACATTTTGATTAGGGGTCCCATATATTTGCATTGAGCAATTTTGGCAGATCTTATCCTTGACGAAAATCAAGGTATCCTTTTCGTTTGAATGGGGGCCCTTCGCATCTTGGTTTGGAGTCTTTATATTTTGGCCCAGCGTTGAATTTAGTGGGAGCAACGGGCTCAATCCCCCCGCCATGTTCATATGTTGAGCCATATGTGCGACATGTGCGTGCCACTCAGCCATTTTTGGCGAGGAAAGTTTTTTGTAGTCGCTATTAGTTATCGGTCGGCCAGACGGAAGTATTTCATTTGAATATTATTTGATATTGTGACGAAACACTATTACACTTATTGCTTTCCTTAAAGTCGGTCAGGTATCTGAATCTAGTGAATGCAAGGCCAAGTCACGTACTGTAGAACGCACTAGCTTACGTCTTCACTCGTTTCTGGTAGATTTTGCGCCTGCCTTACTCAGATTTGCAAAGGTCGCATATGAGTAGCGCTGTTAAGTAGGGCTACGTATATGTCCTATTTTTGAAGTACATGTCCACTNTTTTCATGAGAAGTGAAATATTCTTCGAGGACAATCGAAAATACCAAAATGTCCTTTTTGCATTTCTTATTTTACACAGCTATAATAAGTGGCGTACAAATTAGACGTTTGCGCTAGGTGGACAACGTAAGGTAAGGGCCACTGGCTGTCCGGGACCCACTAGCCAACACTCAGAAAAAAAGCTTGAGAACTGATGGTGAATGTGGAGGTGGATGGCTATACTAAAACACAAAATCATCGGAAAATACTCCGAAAAACGCACAAAAACAAACTACTGAAAACCAAAAGAATACTAAAACAGAAATATAAGTAAAGTGGGAGACCAGTTTTCACATATAACTTGCTGGGAGGGGAGAAATTCGCCCCCTCTGCCCCCCGGCAGTTACGTCACTGACTATGATGCACTTACATTTGTATGTACAGTAAGCTGTCCCTACACAACTGCAACAAGATACGAGCTGGTGGCGTAGCCTAGTTTATGGGAGTGCTGCAAGTTGTCTAATTAGCCTATAATATATGTTTTGGTTGAGTTAATTATCGGCTGGAGAGGTGGGAATGGTTTCACGTTACATAACAGTGGCAGATCTTTGACTTTGGCATTATAGAGTGTGGACTGCTGACTCCATTATACTGTACTAGCTTTGCTGATGAACCGTAATACGGTGATCAGTGTGTTGTGAGTAGCTTATTGTAGTAGTTTCTAGCCCTGGAATACTTCCGTTCCACTTTTTGTCACACTAACCAAAACGTCGGGTGTGACGGACCCGGTTTTCAAAAATAAAAAAATACTTTCCATCAACTAAAGTTTATCACACAAACTACACTGAAAATATAACTATCATTGAGCAGTTTGAGCATTAAGTTACTTTGTACTCTAATATCATACGATTTTTGATGAAAAGGGTGGTAGTGTAGGTTTCATATATGCCTGAACTGAATTACTCACAACAAAATAATTTTGGGCCTGAAGAACGTCTTACGTTCTTTACTGCTAACACGACCGTAGAAGCATGCGCTGAGTGAGNTGCAGCGGNCGCTACACCTCATACCGTAAAACGGTCACCACAGCGTAAGCCACCCTCACACCAACCATAACGTTGGGTCAGCGCCAGCGGGACCGGAAATCGCAACCTTTCCCCAACACTGCAAAAGCTAAAAGAGCGAGGACGACCGCACGCGTACCTATTATTTGCAAGTCACACAAAACAATGAAGCTACTGAAGCGTGTTTACGTAGGTATCACGTGGTCACTGTATTTGACTAGGGTTTGACGAACCCACCAAATCAATCGAGGGCTAGTAATTATAGCTAATCACTATCAGTAATGCTCAAAATGAATACGTCAGAACTACCCCTTTTCAGAAAAGGGCTAAATGATTTTGAAGCTGAGTCATTACGTGAGGTTACATTTACACAGTTCGCGCAGAAGAGTGAAAAGGCTATTGTGACGTTGTGGATATTGAGTACCAAAATTTTATTTCTCACAGCGCAACCAGATGGCTATCACTTTATTCCATCTTGCCAAGGATGTTTCAAATATAGGCTATCCAGCTTCACATTCATATTACATATCCATCGACAAGCCAACTATTGTTCTGAAACATTTTTTTGGAAATCCTATGAGGAAACTCTGTTCAATACATTTAAGACATTTGCAATCATTTCTGGCTGCTTTTAATGAGCAAGTTCAGAATATTGATAAGTCAAAATAATCAATTGTTGAGGTTGTATCGTGTTCCACCACTGTGAAGGCAAGGATTCAAGAGAGACAATCAGATGCATTTAATAAACCAAGTATATCAGCACTAAGAAAGCTTAGAGAATAAGGCAAGGATCATGACTGTGATTTATTCATGTCAGATGTATCTGTATTGTACAAGTCTTGTGTTGCACATCCGGCCAAATGGACCATTTTATTTGCTGAATTTAATGCTTTGACTAGATTCCTCCTTTTGCAAACTGAATGAGAAAGTGATGAACCATGTGAACAGCATCTGCATGATAGAAACGTTTCTATTGATGAAGCTGAAGTAAACTGTTTGACCAATACCAAAACTTGTTTGCGTTCGTGCAAAAAGAGCATCAACCAAATGCAGTGTATTGTAAAATGATGGAACATGAAAGATGGGGAAAATATTTTGCAACTTCCAAGATCATTGAATGCTTCAGCGAACTGATAAAGATTGCACAATTTTACTTCAGCGTTATGGCTCTTTACGCTAATGTGGATAAATTTTTTTCCTTGATGCAGCGACAAAACCAAAAAGAAAGAGAAATCCTTCTTGCTGAACCAATTTCTTGTGACGTTGGTGTGGAATTTAAAACATCTTTCATGCAAGCAGTTTACTAATATTGCTAATGGCGATTCTACTTTTTAAAGAAATTTAAAGAAACTGCAAAATGTTCGTGGGCTAAATAGGACGAGTAAATACGGATTTTGTTTTGCATGTTTTTACAGAAACATCGTCTACATCGGACGTCTTACTTCAAAGCTTAAAACTTATCATAAATAGGCCTAATTTGTTATTTGACTTGTTAAGTGTAGATAATACAGTCAAGCACGTGACAGTCGTAAATTGTCCTTTTTTGCAATGAAAACATGGCAGCCCTATTGAGCTTATAATAAATAAACATGGACAGAAGAAAGGGAGATCGTCGCCTTTATAAGTGTAGAGCTTATCCAAGTGGTTCTAAATACTATAAAAAGGAAAGGAGGAAAAAATGAGAGAGGAAGGAGTTGGAGCTGAGTTAAGAGACATTCAAGTTACTATATTTTCCAGTGACAGTGATGTCCAGCGGAGACATTTCTGTGGAACCTGTAAGAGGACACAAAATCGAAGATTATTTTGTTACAGACTTAGATCCACGTAACGATGAGAATAGACCTGGTTTAACTAGTGGTTCAGTAGCAGAAGAACGTCAAGAAGTATCATCGAAAAACACGATAGATGAGATGGCTGACGCTATCACTGGAGGCAACGATATCGGGTTTTGGTCAGCCAATGCAGCGGAAAAAATGCGGGAATGTAGGTTGAAAAATAAAACAGGTTCTCTTAACATTGTGGTGAGAAGTTATTTTTTAACCATGATGTTCCACAACACAGACAAGACAGAAAGAACGGAAATGCACAAGTCTTCTTCGTCGCCACAACCACAACGGCGAAGTAGGTGATAGAGCTGGCTTTGTTTTTCTTCTTCACAAACTTGTGTTTATTGTTTCACTTGTAGACTGATGTGCGCGGATACGACTGAATGTGCGCATTTCCTTATCAGAAAAGGAATCTTCGACTGGAAGCACGCTCTTGAGCGCCTGGGGAGCCACGAGCAATCAATGGAACATATAAATGGCACGATTACTTTTAGTCGCAGATGTAAATCGTTATGAAGAATTGATACAGAGCTAGCCAGTCAGGTCAATCAATGCGAACGCTACTTGGAAATCGCTTCTGCCTGCAACGTTTGGTTTCTGTCGTAAAATTCATTGCTGAGCGTGGACTGAGGTTTAAAGATGATGAAAACGCCGGATCGCCCAGAAACGTTTTCCATAAATATTTTCAAAACTTTTTCCAAGCAAATAAAAAGAAGATGCGATGCTTCTGGTGACCGGTTTTGCAACAGTTTCACAAATCGTTAACCATTGTCAAATATCATGTTGCATCCAAAGGCGTAACGAGGGGGAAGGGGGCACAATTCCCAGGGCGACAAATTACTATGGGGACGCCAAATCACTGCGGGGAGGCGCCGAAAAGTCCAAGCAATGTCACAAATACTTTCTGCAATACAGATTGTTTGCTTCCGAAAGACCTCAAGTTCGAACATGGGGGCGCCAAACTTGCTTCTGGCCCCGGACGCAATCTAACCTCGTTACGCCCCTGGTTGCATCATAAGGTTTTGTTACACTTGAGTTAACAAATGTGATGTCACAAGATTGCGTCATAAATATTAATGACTCGTGGAAATACGAGTGACTTCATCGATCATCACCTACCTAAAGATTCTCTACCCGCACATGGGGCCTCCCACCACACCGGGTCGCCAGGCCACCTACCATCTAAATTCGGCGCTGTTTTGGGTGGTGTGCCTTCTCCTTTAATTGTACGTAATTTATGCTTTATCCTTTTGGTGTGGTTTCTTATCTTCTGATTGAAAGATTTCCATTAGCCTAAGCGTTCAAACATAACAATAAACACAGTCACATGGTAAACCAAACTAATTTTTCAAATCGATGAAATGGAGTCAATTATAACAAAAAAACTATCACAAACAACACCGCACATAATTTTGAAAGCGTGTAAACTAAAAATGGGACACCCTGAAAGAGCGTAAATTAAAAATGGAGATCCCCATTTTGCGCTCTCACTAAGACAACTGCTGCAATCCATCAACCACCACAACAAACACATTACGTTTGGAAACACCCATACCATATTTGAGTGGCAACTGGTGATGTGACATTACGCGACGTGACAATTCAGCAGTATTAAGAATTGGCTACATGATAATTCCACAACATGATATATTGGTTGGTGTAGCATTTTGGGCTCATGATATAATCATTTGCACAGGTCTTATCGAACCAGCTACCATGTTTCACTGAATTCTCGTAAAGTTCGTATTGTTGTAGAATTGATGTCTACCAATAGCCATGTCACATTGTTACTGTTAATTTCCTATTCGTTTTGTCGATGAGAAGTCATGTCATTGTATTGTCACGTTCCCAAAGCTCACACACTCAAAATGGTTTTAGTCAAAGGGCAACTATATCGTCTTGGGCTTGCCTCTTACTTCCAATATTCTCGTCCGGCTGAAACACTCCCGTTCTTTGTTCGGACTACAGAAGTCTCATTTTCGTAGGATGCATTCGTTCTTTCCACGTGTATTGTTACATTTGGAGAAACACACTGAATAGTATTCCAGGCATTGTTGCAGTGAGACCATGGAAGAGGCCATGAAAATGAATGCACCAAATACTTGAGAGCCCACATCAGTAATATCGGGTAAGAAATACTTGAGTGCAGGATGATGACGCATTGAGCGAATGCTATACCTGTAAAAAAATGTATTTTTTCGAAACATAAGTAGAAAAATTGGTTAACGTCGCAAATATTGTTTAAGCATAAAAAATTCACAACAATTTCCTAAGCCATTTATCACAGTACCGTATTTACTCAGAATTTTGCCTCTGAAACAAATTCTGTTTGGGGCAGTCCCCACCCTCATGCGTATAACTGAGATAACTGAGCGGATTATGCATTGAAAATCGTCCGCGCAGACTAGTGTCTTTGGAGAATCTTTACCTGAACTTCAAAAAGTGTCTCGTTTTTGCAAATCAGTTAAAAATTGTTTAGATCGATTTCCCATAACATCGCTTGTCTGAGACAATGAAGTGGACAAATTGTTCATAAAATTTTGGAACGATTATCGTTATCTTGCGCTCCGTTGAATTTGAACAGCTGGTGGAGGATAATCATTCCTGTACTTATTATCATACTTATATTCCTGTGCATGGATCTCAAACATGTCAGCATTTTTGCCAAGATTCACATGTCTGAGTAAAATCGTTTGCCTTTTGCAGGATAGGATTATTTAGTTTCACCCTCGAATGAATTCGTTTTACATTCGAATGAATCTCAAGAAGGCAACAGCCGCGAAACCAGAAAGACGCGAAAAGCATGGACACTGCACGCAGAAAGACAGAATGGACCGAAAGGGCACTGCCACGAAACGCCTAACCTGGCATCCCCCAATTGTAAACCAACCAATTTGGAGGCCGCGGTATCGGTACGAACGTAGCGGCGAGACACCATAACACTGGTACGAACGTAGCGGCGAGACACCATAACACTGGGAGAGCTTGTGGGTTGGAAACATTCCGGTTCCTAGATAATTTGGCTTTTGCTGCGAGTGTCTTTGTGATCTCATGGTGGGTTGAACGCCAGTTTCTTCGCAATAAGCTTGAGTTGCTTCATAGGCGTATACCTAGGCATGTCTACACTGTTCTTCACCTGCCGTCGATAAATCGAAATGTAGTTGTTAATCACCTGGGTTTCCTGGGGTCAACTCAGACAACAATTTGGTTCTATTTTGGTTGTATTGCACAACTTGTCTCATTTAATCTACTTCTTCGCGCTTTTTCACAAACTCAAAATCCCGTTGTGTTGAAACAAGCTCTTGCGGAACGACTGGCAACAAGGTTCGGAGCTTTCTGACGGGTCAAAAATGCTTTCAATGCGGTGTAGAGTGGTAGTCCGACATGGAGAGGAGTTGTTGCAGAACCAAACAACAGGATAACAATAATGAAAGTTTTTGCTCAACTGTTGTAAATTTTTTTAAGAACGACGCCGACGCTTAANTTCAGGCTTTCATTGGCGACGAAAACAGGAGAGCAGTGGAATTCACCGAACGCGCGTGACTGCATGACGCAATGGAGAGAAGTTATCTGCTCCTTACTTCAATATGGCCTTCACAATTTGTACACCACATTCAGACTCCCGATTGCTATGCAGGCACGGTGAGGTTGGAGTTGTAACTGAAAAACCATTCACGCAATGAGCAAAGGCAGACCACTCGTATTTCTGAATATCGTGAAATCGTGCTCAGTTTCTGACGACCATTTGAAGTGTCTTTGTGGTTGGTTGCGACGTACCAGCTGAATGGGAGTGCGGTGTTTCGATTTCACAGAGAACATTTTCAGTTACTCCTGGAATCGTTGCAAGGGCAGTTTTTGAGCTAATTTTCCTTTACACATACTTGGAGTTCGTTGTTTGCTGTCAATTTGCTCGTTTGGTGCTTAGCTGCTAAAGGCGTGTTTTTCTTAGCACTGATGAATCTTCCATTCATTTTCTCTTAGAGCCCATCAAAGAAATGGCTGAAAAGATTTATTAGCAAGAGGAATAAACCAGCATTTTACCAAAACAGTGTCTATACATTTTAGTTGAAATATAAAAGCAATCAACTTCTCATAGCAAGCATCAGGCCTTTTTTTCTGAAAACAGAAAGGACGTGATGCTCGCTATGGGCAGTTGATGGGTGGGAAAGCCCGGATCAAAACTCCTTAAATGAAGTGAAATTGATGAACGTATTCTAAACATCGCAAAACATTTTGACTCATAGGCACCACTTGACTATTTGCGAGGTCTTGCTCACAATTACAATAAAAATAAGAGTTTCATCCATGTTCGTTTTAGCCATATAGTCGTCGCCAAAATGTAAGCGACCCTGGATAGGAATTTTGTATTTCACGAAAACCAAATTTTTCTATTGTTTCGTCCTGACCAAATCAGCTGTCTTGACATATGACAGATTATCCTTGTTTCGAAATTTGTCAAACTAAATTGTAATATAATTTTCAATTTGGCATTACAACCACATTGAAATGAAAATTGTTTTCGGAAGCATTCAAGAAGTCATTTAAACCGTTTGGACAGTTCATCTAAGATCAACCAAACGGGACTTCAAGGTGGAAATCCGACTCTATAAAAAATCTGAAAGTACACAGGAAGTCGTGACAAGTTGAGATTAATAATCCAAATGAAAAGGCATCAGTCACGACAGAAACGGCTTTTCAACAAATAAAAACTATCCAGCGCAAGACAAAAGTCTGAGTCTGCAGCAAGCTTTCGAGGAATCAGTCGACTCAGCTCTGTTTTCTACACAATGTGATGATTTAAACTTGAACATATCTGTGCTCAAGTAACTAGTCTTCAGAAAGGCGACCAAGTGGGTCTATCAGCAAACTGTTTATGAAATCGATTTCACGTAACGCTACGCATCCTCCATCTAAAATCCTATTCAAATAGAATCATTAGCACTATCAAGATAAGCGGTGCTTCTGTAATAATAGCATGCAAAGTGGCATGCAAGATAAATGACGTTTTTATTATACGACCATGCAAAAGTGAAACATTTCTTGGCATTGTAGGGAAATTACAATGAAGGAATACGTAATGTGGCAATTGCGTTGATGTGAATAGGGGAATTTATCTCATTGGCAAATCTACCGACGGCGTAGCCTAGTTAGTTATCCATGCCTCATAAAAAACATTTAGACCAAGTTCAAACAATTATTTCGTATTACAGTGTGAGGACCAATCTTACATAGTTATTCTCAATGTTGCGTGGAGTAGTGACTTAACATTCGCGAAATGTAAACATATGAAGCAAGCTGGAGTGGATGCTTTCTTTTTGAATGATTTTATTTTATGTCCCAAAAAATATAAGCATTTTTCTGCAAGTAGACGTCATAAGCTGCTCAAGGACAAGAAGGTTGACGTATGCATTTCTTTCCAGTGTAATGCGGATAACCACCGTGCACGACTGGTTGTTGTCAGAAGAGACAGAGAACGTTTTACGCATTTCCAGTGTGTGAACCAGATATTCACTATTACTCCAGGCTTGGAAGAGTTGCTATTACATGCGGCCTGTTGTGAACGGTCCCATGGACTGTCGCTGCTTTAAAAGGAAACGCTCCTGTGTGCTCAAAAATGTGTATGCCTCTTGCATTTAAAGTAGTACAACTAGTTGGAGAATTTTAAGGGCAAAACTGACGCCGAACACTGAAGATAAGGAGACGATTTCTGCTGATGAATATACATCAAGTTTGGCAAATCATATCCACCCTACGAACCAGATATACAATGAAAAATGTGTCACCATGTGCTTAAAAAAATATGAATTCCACAGAATTTCGGATGCAACCAACAGATTTTGTAAGCATAATGGTATATTTTTCGAGTATATGAAAGCGTTTGTACTGCGGCACAATGGTGAAATAAGCAGATACCGCATGTGTCAAAACAACGCTGCTAACAATTGACGAAGTTTTGGGAAACCTTAAGACGTATTACATGAAATGCAACAATTTCCGTGTATACCATAGAAATCAAGATCACCACAGTGNCATTCACAATTTCAGAGTCAACTTCTTCACTGACGTGGATTTTGATAGCTTCAACAGGGAGTTGTTGGAACAGTCTGTACCAATTAGTAGCATTGTTACAGTTTTTAAAGAATGGCTAGACAAAAATTAAAAGCACAAATGTATTGTGAATGCTTAGAACCACTAAAACTGGTTAAGCCAGCATAACTATGAATACTTGTGTGTTTTGTGTGGATATCATCTCACCATCCTGATCATGGAACCGCAAAATTTAATTTAAATGTCCTTTGGTTAAAACAAGACTTCCTGAATAGTACAACAAATCAGATGGTAAGATGATATCCACGCAAGACTTTCCTGAATAGTATTTCCTGAATAGCACAACAAATCTGCAAATTGCGATAATTTTTTGCTGAATGGACTACTTGCAATACTTTCAAGAGGTTTTCCAGACGGAAAAATTACCGATATTAACGTTCAACCAAATTTGTCGAAATGNAGTCTATATATCGNACCTCATACCAGACGCGTACCGGTACTGATTAAAAGCGAACAATGCAAATTTATAGGTCCTCATTTCAACGANNTGCAAAAAGAATCCAGATAAATCACAAAACTTTGTTAGAGCTGTAAAGTCAACAGCACTCGAGATAAAAGGTTGGCTACGAGTCTTGGAAANAACGAAAACGGTTGCAAAAGTGACGTTAAGCAGTGTATGTACAAAAATATCGACAAATTGAATGGGGCTGCTCTGGTGCTTGGGTATCTGGTGCTGCATTCATGAAATAGCGTATGTTCTGAAGTTCGTTTCACGTGCTGCGAGCCCTCAAACTTATGTCGACTTGCTGCTCTCCATGAAGCTCAGCCCAACGTAACCATCCCTGACATGGGAGTCCGAAGCGGGGGTTGCAAAATAGGCATTTCCCCCTGGGAATTGGGATTATGAACCAAAAATTTCTAGAAAATCTGAAGTCAGAAGCTTAATTCCAATAATTGGTTGAATTCTTGCATTGACAGTTCACTTGTCGGTATGACACTCACACTGCTCAAGAGCCAGATTCACTATTCTGGCTTCATGCAGTGATGAGCTTTCAGTTCAATCATGTCCACTCTTTTTTCTGCAGAGGCAGGTTGCGAAAATGGCAAGCGTATTGTTTTATCGTTGGTCTTTACGGCGTAACAATAACATGGCAACAAATCTTCAAAGGTTCACTTCAAATAATGCTAAAAGGCGTTTTACGGCATGTGACTGTCGAACGCAGTCATCTTGTCTATAGCGGAATTGCACTAAATTATACTGTGTGAAAAAAGCATGGGTGAAGCTGCAGCAATGCTTCCGCAAGTTTGAAAAATCCATTGTTAGTGTGAGATTCCATAGTGTGAGACTTTGAGTGTGAACAATGCTCCTGAACTGAGTGAATAGCTTTTATCAAGCTACTTTTATGGCAGGGGCGGATCCGGCCAGCAAGGTTAGGGGGTGCGATTTCAGCAATATTTGGCAGCCAAGTCTCATAACGGCTTCGCTACTGTAAGACAGATGAGTATACTTCACAACACTGCGTGACAAAACAGTGGACGACAAACTGGCCTAATATCGCGAATGTTGCTTTCCGAATTCTACAAAATCATAGGTGAATATAGTTACTTTCTAAGAGTTTTAGGAAGGTCGATCGTCCCAGTCGCCCCCCTGGATCCGCCCCTGTTTTATGCAGGCTTCTTTTCATCAGTAGTTTCAGCGTAACTATAGAGGTTTAAGCCAGACGCGTAAACTTAGCTGAAACGGGCCCACTTGCCACTGTAGGTGACCCACTAGCCATGAGCGTCGGCAGGGGGCAAAACGGGCATTTGCTGGAAATTGGGGCTAAGAATAAAAAATTTCAAGAAACCTGAAGTCGGCAGCTTAACTGACTTAATTCTTGCAATGACAGTTTTATTTGCCGATATAACAATCACACTGCACACGAGCCGCGGTTCACTGTTCTGATGTCATGTACTGATGAGCTTGCAGTTAACGCAATCCGCTCAATTGCCTGTGAGAGGCAGGTTGCAAAACTTGGGAGCTGATTGTTCTAACATTTGTCTTTAATACGTAACAAATGGATGGCAACAAAGGTTCACTTTTGAAAAAAGTTACGGCAGCGTTTTCCCGCACGTGACTGTTGAACTCAGACATCACTGGTGCCACGTCTGGTGGTTTTTCACTAGATCTAGTGATTTTTAGACTGACCTAGTGATCTAGTGGATTTTCACTGTCATCTAGTGAATTTTTGCAAAGTATGTGTTTCAAGACGATCGATTGTTTTTCTCCAATTTTTCAGCCCGTTTCAAGCAAAAAACAGTTGATTACGTTAATCGTTGCTTGAAGATTTGCACCAACAGAACGAAGTGTTTCTGATTTGAATTTCTTATTCATCTTACTTCCGTGCTGTTTGTTGTTGCAGTGTTGGCCATGACGTTATTTTCATTTATTTGGAGAAACACTGCAGTAGAAATAATCAATACCTAAACGTTAGGTTGATTGGTCTAACATACTCCGTGAGTGGTGTCGTTTCTAGCTCTTGAAAAATTTCTGAAGATTCTTGGTATGAGATTTTCCAGGCTTCAGTATGATCTATTTTGAAAAACTTGCAAATGATGTGAAGATTTTTAGGTGATGAAGTAAATAATTAAATCATTTCAAAGAAAAACTGTGATTTCAGACGCAAGAATTTTAAATCTAGTGATTTTCTTTAGGATCTAGCGAATTTTTTTTGTGAATCTAGTGATTTTTGCAGAAAAGCCTGTGGCAGCACTGGCAGACATATGTGGCAGCGTAGCAGGAAATAAAGCGAGACAAAGTCACGTAGTTTTCTACGGCGTGAAAAGACGTCTGAGTGAAAAAGAAGCATTGCTGCCAACGAAGCGTATTTTTTGGGACTGTTGCCGTAACACGGGGCATTTTCTTCGTGGTGTTGAAAGGGTAAAGCGTTTGTGAACGTCCATGTGCATTGCATCGTCAGCAACCTGAAAAGGATAAACAGAATGTCGACTTTGCCCCCCCTCCTGGAAAAATTTCTGCGGACGCCCTGATCCCTGATATGGCTAACAATGTTGCTGCTCACCGTAACAAGAGAAGACAATAATGTGTTTTATCCACACAAAGTTGCCGAACCATCTCAGGAAAATAATGATGATGCAAAGCAGCATTCTTTTCTTGTTTCACTGGCCTATCTCAACAGAACTTGTACCAAAAAATCATCGCTCAGCACAACAACGGAAGCCATGCATCCCGTTTCCGGAAAATATGTTCGAACGTGCTTTATTGATCGCTTCTACGAACGGAATGTGCAATAGGAAGCTGAGATTTTGTCACGACTCATTTTGATTAAAGAACTTCGCGAAAATATCAACAGTCTGGTATGCAACAACTACATTCCTCAAAGAAATCCTCGGTTCTTTCTTTTAATGAAACGAAGCCAGCTAAACACATATTCCTAATGAGATCAATGCTTGTCTGTAGAAACGTAAAAAAGAAAACAGAACTTGACTTCTAAATTACAAAGATTTTTATCGCCACAATCATCATTCATGTGTCTTCACAGTTTTGGTCGCCACCCTCTTTGCACAATATCAAAAGAAACGGAGGGAAGTACGACTGAAGCAGTCACTTCCATTAAAACCGACAACGCAACCAACCGCACTGCTTTGTCTCCAGTGATGCGCAATTTCTAAATTGCGGACATTGGACAGCATTTTCAAAGCATTTATAACGTTTTGCAATAATTTTCATGAAGTTACGAAAGCGAAATTAATCTATTTTGGAGAAGTTAAGCGAACCACGTATCAAAGTCACATTTGAATCATTTCAAACCAGTTATCCCAACACACACTGTAGGTGTAGGAGCAGGAAATTTTTTGGGGTGCAAAGGAGATTTGCCCAAATTTCCCCAAATTTGCCCGAAAAATTTTTATACAACAAACCTTCTCCCTTCAAACTTTCTGTAGCTATTGGTCTGTTGTATTATTTACTACCATGTGCCACAAACCTAAAATAGAAAATTTAGTATACTTAAAATTTTGTTCTTAATAACCCAATTGAAAAATAGCACTCTAGNCTGTGAAAAAACATTGCTGGCTCAGTATTCTTGAACATCTGCCTCAAAGTTCTGAGGTTTTCTATTCACATTCCAGTTNTTGCTGTCAGGAAGGAATGCATCGTCCCATATATACATATATGTGATAGGTATATGTGCATGTATCATAATATTTATATTATGACCGTACCGCAAGTCTCACAACATTATCTGTTCAACTGCACATATATGCACATCCAACAAACTGTGTAGTAAAATGTGTTCATCCATACACTGTAGTTAAAATCACAGCGCAAAAGCTTTTCTGTACTTGCCTGGCATGGACTCTACTAATAAAAAGTAAGTGCCCTACAGCATACTCGATTACCTCAGTGTGTAATTAATAAAGCGCATAAATCAATGCTTTCTTTTGCCAAACTTTCAACTGAGTCAGTTACTCATCAATTAAAACACGAAGTTACCAGAAATAGTTTGTTGATTTTATATACAGTTAATGTGTTGTATATTGTATATGACATAATAAACTATTATTTAAACACCTAATTACATGGAACTACAATTTCATCAACACTGTAAGAAAATTTCGAAGCTTCTTTGCTCAAAATTTTGACAAATCAAAAGTTTGGGTGTGCATTTGTCGTAGCTCTTTCACCACTGTCCCAGTTCTTATGCTTATGTAACTACGGAATATCGAAACTTGATTGGTTTATGATGTGAAAGCAGCATCTTTCATGATCTTGGCAGTATGTAACTAAATATCTTGACATTTGTAGGTTAATGTGTTCATAAAACCTTTGCACCGGCAAAGTATGAAGCGTGTGAACACCTTGCTGCGTTTGTATACAGTCAAAGATAATATTATAAGTGCATTAGAGACAAGTTTTTCTGCTGCCTGAAAATGTACATTTCAGAAGAATTTGGCAAACTCTTTTATTTTTCAAAAAAACTTCTCTGGACTTACTTGACTTGCCAAACTTTCGGTACATAAATAATTTTTCCATATCTTCGATACAGCTCGCTTGAAATATTTTTCGTTGTTTCAAAGTTTTTCTTCGAGAAAAAGCTCAATCCCTTCAGAAGTTACGGTCGCTCAAATGTTTGCCAGCCACTGTAGTGGCCGGCTTCATTACATTCAGTGTGTTCATTTCAATGCAAACTTTTTTTTTCTTCGAGAAAAACTTTGATGCAATTAAATATTGATATTCTATTACCTTTGGCAATTGGAATTAATCCCCAGCTGTTTGAAAGACCGCGACGAAATCGCTGTCCCACGGAAATTTCCAAAATAATTAGTGGAAGCCCGACAAACACCACAAAGAAAACGTAAGGAATGAGGAAAGCACCTGAAACAGCAAACTGACACAAATTAGCTGCAAGTTTTACAGTTGCTTTCATATGCAAACTCAATTCACTTAATGCTAAATTCGGTTAGAAAATGCTCATGCCCTCATCTCGTGCAAGGTTATTCATTTGCAAGAAAACTGCACCAGGCTTAAAGTCACATGTTTGATGCTTTTTCATAAAATAAAAACAAAAGAACTCACCACCACCATTATAGAAACAAAGATAAGGAAAGCGCCAAATGTTTCCAAGGCCAATTGTTAAGCCAGCAGCAGTAAAAATAAAGTCCCATGGTTTTTTCCATGCTTGCCTCTTCGACTTTCTATTCTTCATTTTGGTAAGCGTCTTAAATTATCTGTATTATAGGAAGATCGGAACCTAGAAGAAACGGAATCTAAATACGAGGTACTAAATATAACCTATTTTCTTTCAACATTGAAACCACAGACGTACAGTAAAACAAGTTTGATTACCGTTCGTCGAGCGTTTGACATACACGAGATTTTTTTAACACCAGTGCAGTGTTAATGCTACTTGACGGTGCTGTTCCAACGAATGCAAAGGGAGTCAGTAACGTATTTGCTATTTGCCAAGAATAAAATATTTTGTTATTTCCCGAGAAACGAAAACATCTAAGGGTAAGTCATGCCTGCCATTTCTAGGGGGGCCAAAAGTGGTGAAATTTGTTTTTTCCCACTCGAAACTAAGAAAACAGCCTTTTTTGCTGAAATTGTCAAAATCCAGGGGGACCTTGACCTCCCCTGCCCCCTTCCGACGCCCATGCTTTTAAATAGAAAAATTATAATAATGTTTCTGTCTCAACAAGCGCAAAAGTTTACATACTTCACTCAGAAAAATAATAAACTACGGAATGTGCAATGCTGTCAGTCTACTTCATTACTACATTGCACTGAGAACGGTTTGTGGTAGTGTATCATGCAAGCTTGAATGGCCCAATGACGGGTTCTATAAGCAAAGAAAAAAAGCGCCGGTGGAACATGGGAGTGGTTGAAACAATCTGGAAAATTACCACTGCGTTTGCCCAAACTAACAAGTGTGAATGTTTCACTAATTTTGTCCTGTAACCCTTTAACGTCCCCGTAACCCTTTAACATCCCCAAATTTAGATCAGGCACAACTCCTGCACGGATCGACCTAGAGAGCCGGTGAAAACATCCCTGGATGCACGAAATGGCAAAGAATCGAATGAGAATGACGCAAACATACCTTTACGTTTTGAATTTTTGGGAAAAATCCATATTTGTCCATTTGCCGTACTAAATTTTTGGTCAAATTTAGAGAAAATCCAAAAACACGTTTGGCGCATCCCCGTTTAGTCTTTTCGATCCGGTTCTTGCGCTTCGCCGACCGCCGGAATACTCAAAACCAGGATCTTTTCAAAAAAGTCGGATCAGGGCCGTTTTTTGGGGAAAAAATTAGGGGGTACTTAAATGTACGTTAGAACAATTGACTTCTAGATCACGTTTTGGGGTCCAGAGAACAAAATACAGGAGGTAATAACTTGTTGCGTGGCTGAAAAATTCTAGAAGCTATTCTGAAGCTTCAGAAACCTTGATTAGCCTCCTAGCCTAAGGGGTTGGGAAGTTACGACTAAAAATAAACCCTGAAAACTGCCCAGTCATGTTGCAGTTGACTGTATCGCCTTGAATTACTGAGGCAAGCACAAGCGAAAGATGGCAATTTGGAGCATTAACTAACAAGGTCTTTACAAACATTTTTTATGTAGAAAGTTTGTTTCCAACGTGTTTGGTTTGAGCTGTATGGCTGTTTGAATGGACGCAGCTGGTTTTCCTAGACTACGCGAAAAACATTTCTTCCCCTAAAACGACGTCACAATGACGTCAGAGGTGGGCGCGACCGGTTTCAAAATGTGCGGTGCGGTCTTACGGGTCCAATGGTACCATTAGTGACTCTCTAGCTCAATCCCTTCAGAAGTTACGGTCGCTCAAATGTTTGCCAGCCACTGTAGTGGCCGACTTCATTACATTCAGTGTGTTCATTTCAATGCAAACTTTTTTCATTACAAATGAAAAATGTAATTGTGAAAATATCATTTCTACAAACACACAATCCACTTGACAGCAAGTTCGAAGACATCTTTTGTTTGTCTGTCTCTGGGCACTAAAGCGTACCGTAATTTACTGGGCGCTAAACCGTAATGAAATCTGAGCATTAAATTGGGCTAACTTGTATAATTTTGTAATTTCAGAAATTTTGATATTTTATAAACAAGGCTTACACGTGCAACATAAGTACTAAACGTGTTGCTACGCAATGTGTGGTTTTGTTTTACATCAACTGATTTTAAATGTGACGTGTTTGTAGATCCCAAGCTGTAAGACAATAACTTAATAAGTAACTGTATGCAAATCTGCAGTAAAGCAATTTGAGTATACTTATATTTAAAATATTTCTAGTCTTATACATCAAGAATAAATGCAAAAGCTACATTCGTTGCAACATGGCTAAGATGCGATGACCAACCCATTTTTTTATCGCTGAAAATGCCTAGATATTTTGTGGATTGCTCAAGTTTGAGCTCATGTATGCTCAACGTAAACGTGAAATCTTTTGCTAAATTTCATTGAGCTTCCTTTTCTGACAAAGATCATCAGCTTATTTAAGGACATCCAATCATACATTTTTAGCAATTCACGATGACCATAGTTTGCAGGAAGATAGACTGTAATGTGAGGGGTGAAATTAGGCATTGTCAGCACAAAGCACTTTTTTCAAAGTTTGAATTAACTCAATACATACAGGTAAGAAATAATGAAATCTCTCAAAATTTTACCTTATGTTTTTCCCTGATATAACTACCTCATATTATTTGACAAGAACTCATTAACATTTTTCTTATGACTAAAATGGTTTTCTTGAACTTAAACGTGCAAATAACGAAATGAAAATTAGTAAGGTGAGACCTTTACGAAAAAACGTCAAGATTTCGTTTCAGTCAGTAGTTTTATGAATGTATTTGATACGGATGAATTAAAAAAAATTGATTATCACATCCTAAATTGGTCTCTATTTGATTTTACGCTTGCACTAACAAAGTCGATGAAGAAGTGCTTGTAAATCAGAACTGAAGCCAGAATCACGACTTTTTGTTTTGTATTCTTGTTGGATTGCATATGTGAACAGTTTTAAATCATTCCCTTACGTTGTTTATTTTATATGCAACAGTTACAAACACATTTTCCCTGTGGCCACTTGAATTGTTTTTCGCAACACCTGTGTTCTGTTTCACAACCATTTTCTACTAGAATAAACCTGATCCTTCCACTGCCGTGTTGAAAACATTTATAGATCTACAAGGACTATAGCAACTACAAAGAAATATTTCTTGCAGGCATGATTTTTATCTGAGCTAAGAAAGCCTTAAAAGTTAATCTAAGATATTTGGCCTGCAAATGCTCCGAATTAAACAGAAAAATATGTCAAGCCCTGCTACGATTTCAGCGAGATAAATTTAAGCACCTAGCTTCGCCCCATTCTCCAACTGCAATCCCCTAAACTCTACTGTAAGTCTAAGTCATGATCCAAACCTGCTATAACAAAAGCTAAAACGAAGATGTAGAACAATTCTTGCATGCTTTGATCATACCGATCGCACGTTTTTTGACAACGCATTGTCAGCACAACCGTACATTCATTACGGAAGTCTAGATCTTGCTCATCTACATCGAAGTCGGCGAAAACGCACTTAAAGCCAACTTTCATCGCCTAAGTTTGCGGCTGTCACGTTGCATGCGTCAAGTGGTTCATGTTCGCAGTTGCCATTTGAACAGACTGCGGCGTAATTAATTGCAATCACTGCTAAAAGTGCGCTGCTGCTTGACAATAATCGCAATACTTGAGAACTGATAACTTTGCACGGATGGTTCCACCAAATACACGACATAAGAAATACAATATCCGCTTTTCAAAAAGTCTTGTTTGATACTAGATTTTTCTGCGTGCGATGATCGCTGTCCTTAGAAAATTATTGAACATTTTTTGAACCCAGATGGGTAAGTCAATCAGAATGTTCACGGCATTTTGTACTTCAAGGCTACTGGCAAAAATTCGCAGAAACTCGTTTATTGACAATGACATCATTCAGCAACGTCAGTCTAACGTAAGCAGCAACTGTACTGGATACGACTATGTAGGCCTAATCTTTACAAAACATTCTTGGATGCGATAAGCTCCTAGGTTTAAAGGAACCTTGAAATACAGATAACTTGTCATGCGAATCTTACATGCGAAACATTTTTTCTTGCCTGAATGTCAACATGCATTGTATTTTAATAGTCAATTCTTTCGTTGTCTGAGTTTATCTATGACACTTGCTCTGTAATGCATTACGATTAACCATTTCTGTGTTATTGTGCTGTTCGAGCACACTTGTGATATGGGCCATGAGTCCGACGCAAAAATTAGAATTAAATTAAATTAAAAGTGAAATCAACAAGGTCAATTGCAGTTAATCCCTGTTCTCCACTTACATAAAATAGCCTGCATACTAACAGATGTAACAGTTATTTGCTATTACCCGCTCCTTCAATAAGGCTTTCCCCATTTGCAGACAGTCCTGTATGCGTTTAACCTTGATCAGGTTTCGCCTTTTTTACGTAAAAACTGTAAGGCATTGAAGAAACTCAAATACCGTTGGAAAATCACAACCTTACCAGTGCAAAACCAGGTCGAGTCCCGATATTGACAGTTTGCTTGCAGCGAATGCTACTCAATGACGTGATAAAGATTGGATGTTACAAGAAAAACAAACAAGTCAAAAGGCATTTACCTGAACTTACAATTAAACACACTCACAAAATCGCAAAATATTATAAGCAAAAAATGCGACAGGTGTTCGAATGACGTACCTTCCACCTTGATTGATTCACCGTTACTTTATGATTTACTTTTTGTTAGTTTATCCCTATCTTTTGCCCTTTTCGAAGGTTTTACGCTTTTACTAACAACAGTAATTGTAACAATTTCTTTGGTTGTAGGTGATCCCACTGATGTTCTTCCGGTTGCTAAAGCCTCGCTTTCAGTGGCGTACGCAGAAAATTTTCATGGGGGGTTTTCAAAGTGCCGAAATTTTTCTTTGCACTAAAATCGAAAGCATGATAAGAAAAAATATAAAAAAGCAGCAATACAATACGTAAACGTTGTCAAGCAGTTATAAACACATATTTAAACGCCTGTTGGATGTCTCACTTA
>JGI24022J15233_10000228_pt1 | contig 29492 bp, 19 predicted proteins | sample Ectturendosymbi2_FD_15233 | JGI IMG/M metagenome (IMG submission 15233)
AACACGTGTCGACGCAGCAACACAGTTCCGAGCGTCAGCACCCATGAAAGCAGCGCCATACCATTCATATATCGCCTAGGAAGCGAAACAGTCTCTCGCGGGCGCTTCATTAGTAGACAGGCAGACGAGCGATCGGACGGCGTGAAGAGCCTCAGCCAACACTTTCTCCCATCTATCCTCAGGAAGACCACGTCCGTGCAATAACAACTGAATGGTTCGCCAAATGATTTGGTTGAACCATTCGCACTGGCTGTTCCCAGTCGGGTGATAAGCGGTGGACGTGCTGAATAAAATGCCACAAGCGGAAAGGTAAGTCCGCGTCTCTCGACTGACAAACTGTGAGTCCCGATCGTTGTGGACGCAGCTAGGAAAACCAAAGACGCAAAACAGAGAAGACAGACAAACAATAACTGTACTCGACTTCATATTTTTATAAGGAAAAAGAAAAGCAAAATTCAAGTATTCATTTACAGCAACAAGCAGGTAAGGACACTCACCCCTCAGCGGGCCTTTGAAATCGAGGCTTAGACGGTCCCACGGTCGTAAAGCCTTTATCAGAGTCTGAACAGTCGGCTTAATTTCAGCGCAAGTTCGGCACGATCGACATACAGTTTTTGTCTCCTCGCTGGAGTACGGCAAATTGCGTTGCCCAACAAAGTGGTAAAGTCGTGCATATCCAGGGTGTCCGAGTGATTCGCGCAATTGGCGGAGAGGCCAAGGACACACGAACGAGATAAGGCATCAGGTGCAACGTTATAAACATCGGGTTTATGGCGGATGTCATAATGAAGTTGGCGGAGTTCCACACGCCAGGAAACAATTTTAGCATTTTTAATTTTACCGAGGCTCGTTTGGGAGAACATGAACGAAACAGCTTCCTGATCGGTAACAATTGTGAAATGGCGTCCTTTAACAAAGCGCAGCCATTTGCGTACTGCCTCGATTATGGCAGTCGTTTCCTTCTCGAAAGCGGAATACCGCTTTTCACATGCAGAAAGAGTTCGCAACTGGACGACTATCTTGTGACAACACAGCAGCCAGCGCAAAGTCGGATGCATCCGTCTCGACTTTGAAGGGTACGCCGTCCTGAATAGAGCCCAGACTTGCGTTACACAGATCATTTTCCAACGTTTTGAATGCAATCACAGCTTCGTTGCTGGAGGAAAGGCCTTGCAATGCAAGAGGGGACCTGCCTTCTTGGAGAAGTTGGGTATCCATTTAGCGTAATATGAAAACAAACCAGACACTCGTTTCAGCTCTTTTGCACAAGTCGGTGCAGGTAGGTCTAGTAGAATTTGCAGACGTTTAGGGTCTGGCTTGATTTGTTTGTACGCTACCAGGTAACCAAGCATCTCGAGTTCAGTTACGCGAAATTTTGACTATTATTCGTTAATGGTTAAATTAGACTCAGCAGCGGCGTCAAGCAAGCATTTCAGATTTCTGTCATGCTCTTCAAGAGTTTCGCCAGTAACGGTCAAGTCATCAAGGTAAACGTAGACGTTCTAAAGACGGTGTTTTTAATAAATTCATCTATAGAGCGTTGGAAGGCAGAGACGCCGTTAGTAACACCAAACGGCAAGCGTTTGTACTGAAAAAGCTGACCATGAGCTTCAAAGGCGGTGTAGTGCCGTTCTTCAGCTAACAGCGGCACTTGGTGATACGCCAATCGAAGGTCAATAGCTGTTTTAGGCAAAAATGCACTAAATTCTAACATTTGTAATTTCCTTGGTAATTTGTATACAGTCACTGAAAAACACATGAAATGGGTTTTCTATTGCAGTTTCCGGTGCAACTTCGTGAAGCTTACAAAATTTATTCAATAAATTTTTATTAAAATTTTTTATATTTTGTTATTCATCAAATTCCTGCCTCAAAATAAGATCAAATTTCTATAAAATTCCCGCTTCGAAATAAAATGCCTGTGCCGAAACCCAATCAGTAACACTTGTAAGATTTCTCGTGACGTTATATGCAAAAATGTGCAGCGCTGGAGTCGGACGAACTGGAACCTTCATAGGACTGGACGTCTTGAAAGCGGAGTTGGAAGCCCGAAGAGAAGTCAATGTTCTTAATGCTGTTTATCAAATGCGTTTAAACAGGACAGAAATGGTGCAATCACTGGTGAGCTGCATCAGTAGTTCCTCAGACTTTCTGTTGGTCTTTTACATCCAATATCTCAATCTCGTAAAAAGGTTTGCTTTCGTCTTTGACGAAAGAAAACCATTCCTGGAATTGTTTGTTTATTGTTTAACGTCTTCACACCAAGCACGGAGTAGAACTTGAATACACGTGGCACTAACATAGAGCACACAGAGACATGAAAGAACACAAGCATAGATATATGGCACAAGCAAAGAGCACACGCATTGATAGCGCCAACGTGGTGTCTACGATGTTTAGCACCGATGCATATTTCTGTGTTGTGTTCCAGGTTGACTGATTGATAAAATAAAGGGGGAGTGGGAGGCTGCAAATGACCAGGGTTCATTTGCGCAGCATATCTCCCCAAAGCGACGTTACTTACAGTGGCGGAACAAGGGGGGGACAAGAGGGGACATCTGCTCCCGGGCGCAGCACTTTGCGGCGCCAAATTGAGGTCGGAATGTTACGTACTAATTACGAAATGTCAAATGTCAGCGGATGCTAATAACTACAATTTACAAAATGTCGAATGTCATTGCAAAATCTCATCAAGATCACCAAGATTTGCAAAGCGAGCAATTATGAACCTAAGTGACGTTTCAAGGCGGAGTTTCTGTCTCCAGCAATAAGTGCCCGCTCGTGGTTTGACTCACGGCTACGTCACGGCACTTTCAGAAAGCCAGGGTTGCGAACTCTCCGACTTCCCATCATTTTATAGTTGCGTCACAAGGGACGGGAATCCATCGTTCACAGTGCATGCAGAGTGCTATATTGCGCATGCTTTTAGAGCAGCGATAAAACTTGCACAATATTGTTGCTAGGGTATGCAGAGGAGGCATGAACTAGGCGACGGACCCGGAGATCCAAGGCAGTGGGTCATCCAAAGAGTGAAATTACAAAATTGTCAAAATCTTGTAACTAGACCAGGGGTGCAAAATTTTCTGTGAATGTTAGTGGCGCGCAGCAATTTTTAGTTGCGCACACATATAAGCTTTGCCATACAGCATCCATATGCATGAAATATGAAACGTAGAAAAACGTTCGCGCACTCCACGATTTTGGTCGCGCGTCGGGAGTGCACGACCGCATTTTTGCACCCCTGAACCAGAGGCTTCTTATTGGCTACTAAAACATGCTCCATGGATCTGATGGGAACTTGCCTGAGGGAGCATGCAAATTTATGTTAAGTGACCTGAGATAGAGATGAAGCATTGCCATCGCTACCCTCATCTGTTTTACTGAACAAAACATCCTTAGCAATTTGTTTATAGTTCAGAAAAAATTCAAGGGCGGCAATGCATCAAATTTCATGGTTGTACTACTTTTTTGAGATACTATTGTCTCCTAACATGCCATAAGTGCTACCTTCTTTCGGTGGGCCTACTGTATCTGATACGTACTTGCATGAATAAATGCAATATCTAATTCCTCAATGCATAGCTTACTCATGAGCGGAAGAAATTTGCTATTAAACAGATGTCGTAAGCCCACAGAATAAAAGAATTATTAAAAACCTAACACATTAAAAGCAAAAAATACTCTTTGAATTCATTTTGTTTCAATTTTCAAAACTTGTTTATTAGTCAAAACTAGTTTTTACGTATTTCAAATGCCTGTATTTTTCACATTCCTCAATGCTAGAATTTGTTTGGGGCATGCAATCAAACAGTTGTCCTAGGTGGCCATGCCCCTCCAAAATTTTCGGAACATATAGTAATTTTGTGCTTTAAGAGGCAGTATCCGAAACAAAATAGTGTTATTCGCCCATAATCAAGCATTTTGACCCCCCAATTTTTTGGCCCCTCCCAAATTTGTGGGCTGGCTAATAGCTATGCTACTGGTTGAAATGGATATGGTGTTCTTCTGAAGGAAGTTATGATGATTTTTGTTTGTGGAATATTTAAATAAACGCTGAATACTTTTGCAAAATTCTAATTGCAGCTGTGTAACAGCGTTGAGTATATGAGTTATTGAGAACTTTTCAGTTACTGCTACCTGTGCTTTATATCACTTTAGCCTAGAAACTGAGCATTTCCATGGAGATGATTGTCGAAATTCAGGTCACACAATTGCTAACCTGGAACTTCACACGAAGCGTAACTGACCGTAGATATTTCTTAGATTAGTGCATTTGACGCGTTTCATTTATAGCAATTTTTTTAAGGAACAATCGACAAATTTACAGTAAAAGCAAAATAAACTTTTCTTTGAAGTTAGATAATTACAGGTAAAGCATTAAATCGCAGCATTTCTAGTATTCACTGTCAACTTTTCAGGGTGTTATATCCAAGAAAATGCTTCGGGATTTTGCAATTTTATATTTGACTAGCATTTTGTATAAAATAATTTGCCTTCAGTTTTTCATTTGCACTATTTTGTCTGTTCTTCTCTTTCATGCATTCGTGAGTCGCCCTCAGTCAGTCATTTATGATGTTATATTACTCAAAACTCTGAGAACGCATGCTCCAGAAACCCTTAACCCCTACAGCTCGCATCAGCGGTAATTGTAACCAGACCTGACCAGGGAGTGGAACAAGACGGTGGGCTGGAGTCGGCATCTTTGCAATGGTCTGACAAACCCATGGTTTAGAAAACAAGGTGCAACCCTGGCCAATTTTATCCTATATTATCAGAAAAATTTTGTACTCAAAAAACTGTCATTAAAATTCGTGCATAACATATTTATACAGATGATCAGGGAACTTCTTGATTAGTTTTTGCGTTTTATATCACTAGTTGAGCTACAGTACAATTCGAGAATGTATTACCGCAATTTGGAGTGTCGTAATAAAACAGTTTGAATTTTCAATCGTGACCAAAATTTCAGAGGGCATACCTTCACGCGAAACTATTATATTCTTAACTCTACGGTAGTTAATGATTCCTAAGATTCAAAGCTCCTGACGTCAATTCTGTGACGGCACAATTACAAGACGTTTTCAGATGGGTTTATAAACAACTATATGCAGGCGATTGCAAGGCACGAGTCAGCTTTCGACCCCCCTTTATCACCAACTCATTCTTCGCATCTATGCTGCCATGAACTGACTGGGTGGGGGGGCTAGAATTGAGTTTGCCCCCGGGCGCGATAAACCCTAGGTACGCCACTGGTTACTTATAGTGTAAAGGGAACAGTTAAAACCCTTAAGGACCGCAGAAGTTGATATATCGTCTCTTACTATTTCAGCCATGATTCGCCACTTGATTGAGCTAGAGAGGTGTTCAAACCATCTACGGATTCGGCAAGACTTCTAGTTTCGACTGAAAAAACAATACGAGTCTTTAGAGGTTTTGATGGACTTTCTAGCGTTTCTGGTTCAAACGTTATTGCAAAATGATCAGAAATTAATTAGGGAAATCTCCACTAATCCCCTAGGGAATTCTTGAAAAAATGGGTCTTTTCGCCATAACTTTGGCACCAGAAACGCTAGGAAGTCGATCAAAAACTCTAAAGACTCGTATTATAGCCTAGAATCCAAGCAAACATTGAGCCACTAAATCGGCTCATTGTTTGGGTGATGACGTCATAAAAAAACAAAAACTTCAAAACATACCCCAATCTGACGTCACCCACCATAAACCCCAAACCATAAAAGCTTTTTTTTCAGTCTAAACTACCAGACTTCACGAATCTTTGGGGGGTTTGATGTTGAGACAGCTGATGTTGGCTGTGAATGACGTAAACCTGCTCTTCCAAAGGCAATAATTCCGTATTGCACTCTTGAATTTTTTAGGCTATGATACAACGTGCAAAATGCTTGGTTACCTAAGTAGTGTTTAACTAGTATATGTAGCACCAAATTTTACCATATTTGGATTCAGTGAAACACAGCCATTTTACAATTCTATTTTCATGTCGGTTTCCCGTCTACAATTACACCAAGATTTATGTTGGTAAAGCTTTTGCCGTTTACATTCATTTTTAAAGAAATCTGTGTTAGAATCTCTATTTGTGGATAATTTGTTTTACAAATAATTAGTGAGAGTTTATTTGCAGTGAGTCATTTAATTACTTTAGCCAATTCACGGTTAATCGAGTGTTGTAATTTTTCCAAATTATTGTCACTCCGAACTAAAACCGCATGTCATCAGCAAAAAACATGGTTTTCATAATACTGAAATTGATAAATCATTTATAAATAGCCAAAAGAACATCGTTTCTGTCTTGACAACAGAACTACTACATATGACCCTGGTAGTCTACTGTATTTCTTTTACACTTCAAAGTAGTGCTGTTTGCTTTGCAGGATCAGTATGTCATGCTGTACAAACTTTTGGCTGAGATCAACCAGTTCGGTGAAACCGACGTGGAAGCATCACGGTTTTTGAGACATACCCAGAGTTTAAAAATGTCAGTGTGATGTTTGCTTTTTGCCATAAATTTTCTGTGATATTACATCCACTCCTTTGAGTTTTACAAAACATCTATCGTTTTGCTGCCTGATCTTCCCGACCAGCTGTTTAGTTGTCGTTCCGCCAATTACGCAGACTCCACTGCTAGCATTTTTTGAAAAGAAGTTGGGAAAGCCAAGCAACTTTGTCCCTCCCACAAAAGAATACTCAACGGCTTGTTACTTATCACAATTTTCTCGTGTCTCGTATTCGCTTTAATGCGCGCACAGCCGTAGTTGCGCATAGACCTCACAAGCTGGTGTAACACCATTTCTGAATCGTTCCCTAACACGTGCTGAGCACTGCCTCAATATCTTTCTACAAACAAGTTGAAAATTTTTAGCAATAAATTTTACCAAACATACGTAAATCAAGTCGCCGGTCAAGTCTTGTGGGCTTCAAGTGCTTTCTTAATTAAATTAAGTTCTTCACTTGAAGAATAACGAAAAATATTGTAAGGGGTGCAATGGCGAAAAACTAGGCGAATGAATATGATATCATTCCCGTTCACTGCCGAATCTTCCCTTGGCAAAGAATTGAGTGATAACGTTGCACTTTCGATAATTGATATTGGATGGTGTATATTGGATTGTTTGTAAGGCTGTGCTATCGTACACAATATTGAACTTTTTTTCTAGCTTTGTTTTTTTCCCCAAGTTTGGTAAGAAGGCGATGAAATAAATGTAGAATTGTCAAAAAGCTCAAGACGTTGAGAAACAACGCTCGGAGGTAGACTAAGTGTGTGAAAGGCTGACTAAAGTGTTCAAGCACACTAAACAGGGCTCAAGCCTTCTACAATCGTTCATGCTGATGCATGTAACGTTGTGACATGCCAAAATGGCAGTTTTTAGTCTTTTCAAAAGAAAGCTGATATTTTGTTGACGGTGTACATACTATGTGAGCAGGACCCTGAAAGACAATGATGCGTTAAAAATAAATTAAACATAAAATAGACTTGGCCTTGTCTTTTGCCACGAACAAAGTGCCACGTGTTCACCAAAATGTTAATTTCAACCTGCTGTTTTGATGTCAGTATGAAACAGCTGCAACCTGCTTTTTCCGAAGCTATCAGAATATTAAACGAAATAAACGGTTGATGCAGCAGAATACGTTTGGTCATTCAAGTGTAACACAACATTAAACTCGCCAAGAAAGAAAATGTTGCTTCATTTGTGTTGCCATGTTCAGGATATCACGTGCGATTATGCTCTTAACTATAAACGTTACCAGTTTATATCTGATACAGACAAGAAATCTTAAGCCAAGTGTCAGCCATAGCCATTGGCGTGAAAGGTTCTTTAGGTCTTCGCATTGCATAGTTTTGTCTTTGTAAGCTTGGTCAACAATCGCTGCTGTTCTTTGAATTGTTATAATTTGCGTAGCTAGACCTCATCTGACATATATTTTCTGACATTCTGTCTGTGGCTTTGGCTACTACATGCATTGCCCACATGATAACCAGGCAATGTTTCATTATCCCATTACTTCTTCAGAGTTGACTGCAGAGAAGGAGTGACGAAACTTCAAATGCAGTATGATCAACTAAACAACGTTCCTCCACTTGTCTGCAACATGAAGTCAGCCAGCAAGCCTGCCAACAGAGTGCTCAACAATGACGCAAACGTTCTGCCATGTAAGCCGTTATAGTCTCTTTTATTTATGACACCACATTTCAGAAAAAATGTTTCAAATAACCGCTTTGCTTGTCATGTGATTAAGATCACTCGATGCATGAAAAAATCGGGATATCCCTGAAGATGAAATAGGCAGAGTAACTTTTTCAAAGAATATTTAAGTCTTTTCAAGATCTTTTCCAATTACATTGCATTCCATATCTTACACAAAACAAGGTAAAGTGCACTGTGGATTTAGTGTTGACTGACGAGTTTTGCAGCATCTTGGAAGCAGCCAAGTCTTTGCCAATGTTTCATATGGACACTCGATGTTTTGACATACCATTAAATGTTCTGCTTTTCTGGTTGCATCAAAAAGAAATACGGAAAAAGAGCTGTTTTTGGAGATAGCTTCTCCTGTGTTCAACTAAAAAATGCCAGGACTTTGAAATGCGCTCCAGAAATCTTGCATATCTTTTTGCATTTATACGTTACCCAACTCTTCGGGTACCATTATAATCACTTTGCAAGCACAAGAAAGATCAATACGCCAGCAAATCCACAACAGGCGAACACCAAAATGGAGACCAGATCAAGGAACAAAATTTTTGAGACACCGCAGAAATAAATTTAAAACAGCATAAACAAGGGCCATAAATTATTATTGTGGCCCATAATCAACCGAGAATTTGAGCTGCACGTGAGTCTGCTGTTGCGAAAGCAATTTAGCAGCATAATAATTCACATACTGCAACCAAACGTTGGTTTAATCTCAGATTGCAAACCGTTTTAGAGTACATGGAACTACTGTAGTTTCTCGCCAAAACGATGTGAACTTCACCATGATTCTCCAACTAATTTTCCCTTACCACAAATACGTTCAGATTTACATTTGATCAGAGTCGTGACACTGGGGATTACACCCTGACCCCAAGCACTTAGTTGCGGTCAGGCGAACATACTCAGTTACTGCCAGGCGAATCGTACATTTTTGGTGTAATTGCACAATAACAATGGCACACAGTCTTGAGTCAGAGCAGATTATAAATGAAGTTGATGTACAATGAATTTTTTGTTCAAAATCACGAAAACATTTGACAGAAATAATGTACGTGCGAACCCAGTTTCGCATGTTTACAATCTCCCTATTTCTGGGAAATATTTGTCAGGTTTTTGTCCCAGTTTTGCATTTTTCATGTTCCTTTTCAAGGTTTCCCAGCCTCAACGCATTGTTTTGTTAAAAAGTCCGCTGATTGCCTCCAAACAGGGAGTCGCCATGTGTTGTGTTTCCCACCAGCACATCGCAGCAAGGAATTGTTTCTTGAACTAAGTTCAAATTTTCTTTGATCTCCAGGGCCTTACAGGAAAGTCAGCATTTACCTGCTAACTTCCTCCATCAGATAGTCTTCCCACCAAAGGTCGCCGACAAACTTCGTCTGCTTATTAGGCTCCTCAGGGTACCTATAGCACAGTTTAACTGTCAATTTGTATAGATCAGGGTTACCATACGTATTCCTTTTTAGAAGACACGTCCTCCTTTTCAAGGAATCTAAAATATCCTCCGATGATGCTACAAATGCCAAAATGTCCTCCGTTTACCCGTGGAAATTTTTCTTGAACACAAGCTACAGGTTTTCAGCAAGATATTGAATGGACTACATTCTGTGAATGGCTGTATTTGAGAAACTACGCCAATGTGTTGATTTGAGCCCCTTGCTAAATATGGGTCCTTTCAGGTGATGAAAAAATGGTAACCCTTGTGTAGTGCCAAAATACAAGAACTAAAAGATGCATGAACTGGTCAAGCAACAAACTGGTGTCCATTTTGAAGCCCGAACCCGGCTCGAGCCCTAAATCGCAAGACCAAACCCGACATATATTTTTGAAAGGCCCGAAACCGCAAGCCAAATTTACCGAGTGAGTTCAGATATTTGCAACTGCGGGGTAGTGTTGGGTTAGCAAACTAGTTACGACCAAATAATGCACAATTAAGCATTTGTTTATAAAAATTGATTCACGTCGATTGCTTCAATGGTAAATGACGACAAAAGTGTGCGTCGTTGCGATAAAAATTTTATATGCAGGCCAGAAATCGGCCCAAAACATTTTGACAAACTTAAGCCGAGCCCGGCTCGAATTTCTGCCCGACCCGAAAAGCCCGTCCCGACTTATAACACTGTGAACAAGAACAGTGAAAAACACGTTTTTTGCACATAAAAGCTAATTTGCTATATTTTATCTCGCTGTCGTTCTGCTTTGCACTGCGCAAAAAATTTTGATGTAAGAACACAAAATTCTCGAACAACGAGGTTACAACAAAATTCTGAGCTGTTTCGGCATTGTCTGCATGGGATTATCTAAGCACTAATGAGATCCTACGTAAGCCATCATACCTTTCCTGAAGAATTTGCTACATTACATGAGCTTCTCAAAAAATGCAAGCGACGGCGTATCAATGCAACCATGTTTATTGCTCATGTCATTTTCATGTCATAACTACACATTTGACAAAATTGATGAATTGACATTAGTTGTGAGAAACAGACAGATACCTCATGAAACCAACTACGCTGCAACCAACAATCATTAGCAATATAACGAGATCATTGCACTGGCTTCACTGCTAAGATATCTCGACAATGTATTAGTCAGTCAACTTTTTCATTGCATCATACTGGTTTCCAACTCATGATATCCTGTTCTTGAATTGTTGTTCAAGATATGAGTCAGAGCTGTCCTAAAAATGCCAAAAAAATATCAACGTGTATCCACGTTTCACTCGGGCTCATTTGTCAGAACCGGAGCTGTTCTCTGCAATTAAATAGCCTTGCTGGTATTTTTAATAAAGTATAATTTCCAAGACATTAATTTTATTTGAAACAATGGGTTTCATTTTAAGGAAGCTTAAAATATGAATTCCCATCTTTGAAAGGTTTCCATTCTGCAATAATTTAAAAAAATGAAAAACTGTGCATTAATTCGGCTGATATGAACGAGCCTTGTAGATATTGAAAATCAACAAGCATCATTCTTCTTTTCTGACTTCTCGGACTAATAATGGGTAAGTTCTCCTGAGAGCTTCTGATCAGTTGTTACGTAAGTAGATCATAGAGCAATAATATTTTTTCACTAAATTTAACACCTGCTTTTCCTCTTGGGAGGAGCGCGGGGAAGCAGGCCCTCGTCTCGAAATACCTCACAGTTTCCGGCAACCTCTGATTGTTCCGCTGTCTCCCAGAATAGTTCTGCTGGACACACACACTACGCCCACGACTAAAACCGCAGTATTTATCCTCCAGCTTTTCCTCAATCTTTTCGCGGCATCTTTTTTCAAAGTATTTGCCAAATGCTTTTTCCAGGAAGGCTAAGGAGAGAAATGCTTCGGTAGTTGTTGCATTCCTTTCTGTCTCCTTCCTGTCCATGGGAAGAATCACTCCAGTTTGCCAATCTTTCGGTGCCTTTCTAGAACATCAGATCATTTGACACATTTGAGTCAGCCAAAAACCTCCTTGATTGAAGGATTTGTCCATTTCAGGTCGTATTTCATCGCAACTTCCGTCTTCTCAGCCTTCATTGTTTTGACAGCTAGTAAACTGTTCGACGACGCAGTCGGACTGCAGCAGTACCAGATGAGCAGTTGTGTAAACTATAAGGTCACGGTAAACTATAAGATTGTGTAAACTATAACGTCAATGAGTGTGTTCATTATCAAAAACACAGTTCTTAATTTTCTTGTTGCAGATGATCATACATTGACTTTCGTTAGCATGCTTGCAACAGATGAAGAAGTTCCATACTTAAATGCCTCTAATGTGATGGTGAGCATTTATTTTTGGTAGATCTGTTTGAAGCGTATAATTATAAAACAGTTTGCCGTTTGAATCAAGCGAAGTGCTCATACATCACTCACTTTTGAGCCTCCCTCTAGTTTGTGCTACTGCTCAGCGATCCTGGAGCTCCACAACCCAGTGGTTTGTTTTTTGTTGATTTCATATACTTAGAAAAATGTTACAAACCTATGTTTCCATGACTTCCTGATTTTCAGAGACAAATGGTGCTAGAGTTATTTTACAAAAATGTTCCTGAAAGTCTATATAAAGAAAATACGAGTACTGGGTACTGTACTACCCAGGGTTACTGATATGTAGCAAATTTTGCGTACCTTACTAACTTAGCATTTCAATGTGACTGAAACTGCAAAACCTGTTTGGCCATATATGACCACCTCTACCTTATATGTGAAGAGTCGTCGCACACCATGACTTGATATGAAGACAAAACGGATCTATAACGCGCTTGACGTTTTCTACCCACAAAAGAAATCCTCTTTAAAAAATCCGCTTTTTGGTGGTGCCGTGCATAAAATTTGTATGATATGCACAGCATGTTTGGCTGCGCACATACGATTTTGTTGAGAAAGTGATTAACAATGGACGTCGGGAAGAAAAAAGTAGTTTGGTTCGGAAATAACGCATGTCACGTGTCCCAGGAAGACGTAATCAAATTATGGGTGGCATTATACCCTGCTTCTACTGACTCGTATAGCATTTTATGGATTCCTGAGCAGGGTGTCATGCTAGGAGACCTGCGCTTGTAATGTTTGCTGCAAGATCTGGTATGATTTAGTAGAAATATCTTCATCTCTCAATCTTCTACACGATTAAAACAGCAGGAAACAAATGAAACAGCTGTTGATTTTAAGCAAAATCAAACCTTTCTGCATGTTCATAGTCCTACCACAACGGATATTACTACATTGTGGCCCAACATCCCCCGAAAAACAACGCGAATTCATTTTGGAGATGCGTTGTGGACAACAAAGTGAATATCATTGTCATGCTTGATGATGTAAGTCTCGAACAAAGTTATTGCATAATGTTGTGAAGCTTCTTGTATCAATCTCACATTTGAGTGCTAAAAAGGAGTAGTAGTTTTATAGATCTTGAAATATTGATTCTTTCTTTTGCACTCCGATGAGTTTATCAGTCATGAAGAAATTAACTTTATCTTGAAAGGGAGCTATATTATTTTTGTTAATTCTTTAAAACTACCTAAAACTACCAGCTTTCTTGAGCAAATTTGAACTAATTTCTTGTCGTTTACAATTTTCTTAATTGCAGAGCTCTTCGTGCTTCGCATATTGGGATGACCAAACCAGCGTAAAGTTTTGCCCAGGGTTCACTTTCCACACCACAGCAGTGAACGAGACTAAAAACTACACTGAAAGAGATCTGATAATTGTGAGGAACAAATCTGCTGTAAGTGGACTACGTCATGCGCAATATATACAGGTATTGTTTAAACAGTGCAGAAATGCGCGGCCTCACTTGGTTGCAGGATCGATAAGAAGCATTGTCGCCAGCCTGCGATTGATACAGAATAATTAATCGCACGGTTGTCTTAATACGTGCAGTGAAGGCCTCAGAATATTTCATGAAAACATGGGTTAAGTATATATTTACTAAAAATGGAATAAACAATTGAGATGCGTACAATTCAACATGCAGAAATGAGCAAATGCCTCCGTGCATTTGAGACATAAAAACCTTATCAGGAAAATTTACTGCTCACAGACTTTCAAAAAACGTTTAGCCAAACAATCATCGTCACGCAATGCTCAGAAAAAACATTTGGAAGTTCAACGATAGCTGCAGGGGCGCTTCGACAACTGACTAAACAGCGCATAACTGCCCAACAGCAATGAAAACCTGCCCTTTTGTATTTTTTGTCTGACGGCAATTGGCAGAAGGTCCGAGCCAGAAGTATTTTTTTTTGTCAGATCAGCAAAAAACTTAAAGGGATTAAACGTTTAAAGCAGTGAAGATTCAGTAAAACAAAATTTGTACAAGATCAAGAGTGCAAATAAAATTTGGCGCAAAAGTAATAGCTGTGGATAAGAAAAAACATGAATTGTTCTAGCCAACCTAAGCCGACACGTATTCATAGCACAAGCTAATTAGGAAGAAGTTACTTAGTTTTCTACCAGAAATCTAGGCTTGGCTTGAACAAACAGCGTTCTGTTCTACTTCGTACACAAACTGCTTATGTACAAATCAAATCGCTTTGATGAAGTTTCTAGCGGTCTGGGTCTCTGTGTTGAACGTGCAAGCGACCAGCTATCTGCTTAATTTTTGTTTAAGGATGGACCACACTCGGTGAAACACATCACCTTCCACGTTTGGAACGGATACAAGAACGTCCCGGATGCATCAGCGCTGTTGGAATTAATGTCACTTGTTGAAAGCTTCCAAGCAAACGCAAAGGAAGTCAGAGAAAAAAAAATCGTTGCACTTCTACACTGCAGGTTAATCTTCATTAATATCTTCCAAAGTTTGCTAGTTTTTTTCAAATCAACTGGAAACAGGTAGATAACTCATTTTGAAAGTCAATTTTCTGAAACGTCCTGACAATGGTTTTTGAAAATTTCTAGCAATGGTTTTGCATCTTTTGAACAACTTTGCTGGCTCTCTCCTCAGTCAGAATCGCCATTATTGTATAACTGCGTTTGTAATGACTTCTTTATTGATGTATCGCTACATTATTTCTTCGAACGGCCGAGAAATCTATGCGTTTGTATTTTAGGTAATATAACAGTCAATATGTTGCATGCAGCAGATGGGTTCATGGAAGTTACTGTAGTTGCTCTATTTTGGTGAAATTACTAAGATCGCAGAAGAAAAAACCTTCCATGACCTATATTAGATTTTCGTAGACTGCAGGACCTGGTATACCCGTGTAGGTAGGAAATTTCCAGGTATTCCTGGGGTACATGACTGTAGTTACCAAAAATTCAACCCCCTATTTTTCCTGGAATAATAAATGGTATTTGATATAACTTACGTTTTGCTGCCATCAGCTAATGGGAGGGCATTCTTTAAAGGGGGCCAAAGCCGTTTACCCTAAGAAATTTTCTAACTGCTTAATTTCTCACAGAGGCTGTGATATACGGATTTGCGCATAGGACCTATCGTCATCGCCTGACGTTCGATGTGATTTCCGCACTTTTTCGAAAAATGTTGAAATGAAAAGCAAAGACGTTCATCAGATTTTCAAACCATGATATTAGTCTAAACAAAATATTCGGCCCTGCAACATTTCATTGTGAAGTAACATCTGCAATACGTCTAGTCATCCGTGATTAAATCCGCGTTTTTTGCTACCCTGTTTGTAGTAATATTTTTATTCAGCCCTATAAAATACGTTTCCTTGGACCGAACATTCACAAACACGGCTGTTATTTGTGTGCTTTTTATCCGCTTTGCAGTGCTAAGGACGGTCGGCCTTCGAGACATTCATTCTTAAGCCGATGAGTGTTACTTTGGTGTACAAAACGCGACGGGAAGCTTTTGACATTTTTCTATCGTTTTGGTTGTGTCATACTGGATTAAAGCAGTCACCAACCACCTTTTGTACAAGCTCATGGAGGTCACGTTAACAAAAACTCATCCCCCAAATTGCCTTACCTCCATAAACCTGTACACTCTCTCCACTAAACGGGCCAGCTTGAACGTTCTGCTTAATTTGTTCCCCACTGTACATTGGCGGTGCAGATGATCAGTGGTTGCAAGCGATTATACTATAACACACATTTTTAAGGCTTCAAAATGATTGCAAAGCCTTCAAAATGATTGCAAAGCCTTTTACTAGAGACATTTAGCAGCGATGAAGCGATCGAGCGTTTGTAGCAACAGTGGCACGAGATATTATCGCAAGATTAGATATAACCCTTAAACAACAGTGAACGTTGGACGCATCATATATTCGAAACCAGAGCGCAAAGTGTCAGAGAGGTGAGTGAAGATAATTCAGGTTTTTTTTCCGTAAGCAAACAAACAACCTCAGTTGCGCCTTACAGTGGTATCCCAGTGGTCACTGGACAGTACTTTTAGTGTTAAATGACCATAGTTTCAGTCATAGGTTTACCGAAATATAGTGTCATGTCCGGTCCAATGACGCACGGACACAGTACACCCGACCGTGCCACTACTGCTTTCCCATCCATTTTATACATTTCGGCAACCTCAGCTTACCAAAGCGTTTCAGTGGTTGCTAGCAATGAACGTGTGTTTGTTGCCATGAGTCAGGTCCGTGGCGTTTATTTCCAAGCACATGCATAAGCTAAAGCAGCGTGTTTGAGATTTACTATTTTTGTACACAGAAAAAAAATAATTTCATTCAAACCACCGCTTAGCGCAGAATTCCATTTATTGACAAAGGGAGTTGCAATCCAAATCGTCTTTCGGCAGAGTGCTCAAAACCGTTTTTCGTCTAGAATTGACAACATTTTCATTCGCTATTAGTAAACTTAAATGTAATCGTTCACTGTTTTTTACAGCACTATTTTTCAAATGAAGTCAAATAGATTCGAAGCACAGATCACGTCTTGGATAAAATTGTTAAAAGTAATTGATTAGTTCTGAAACGATATCGATTTGTTACTCTAAAAAAACAGCAAATCTTCTGATCTTGCCGATTCCCATCGAGTTGGTACAGTATGATCATGGTAATATTATTCATTACTAGATCGAATACACAGTGCATGCTGGCGTTCTCACATAAATTACGAGCTCCACTTCAACACTAAGTTACTTGTTCCATAAATTGCCGAAAAAGGCCCAGAAAGGTCCGACCATTGTTTCTAATATGCCCGTATTGCCTAGTGACGGCAAAAGCAACTTGAATATTGTCAATGATTTTTTACTGTATCCTCAGAATTGTCACAATAAGAGCAAATCCGTCTAGACTAGAGCCAATGAAAATTGTTAGTAAATGACAAGCGACACCGTCGAGTTTCCGGGTAAATCTTATTTGTAGTCACATGCGCAACGAACGCCCATAACAATCTCAAGCAAAGCTACCCCTAGAATGCTACTTTCACAGCTTGACTAGCAACTGGCTGCATCAAAAGCTGGTCAATTCGTTTGTATACTCCAAACGATGTTTCTACTGAGAAAATGAACAACTGAAGATAAGAAAGTTTCAATATACTCGCTTTGTACTACTTCTATTGGAATGACGTGAGTGGTCTGCGGGCGCCAACCTGCGGTTACTCTGCGTCATGGGACACGTCGTTATTTACGCAGTGAATGCTGCTTTGGTGGTAGTGGCAGGTCAATAGCAACACCGCTGGTGAAGCTTTCCCTTGTACCCATCCTTGCCGAACACGATGCTGGACAGGCACGCAAGGAGCGTACAGTTTTTCAATTCTTCTGCGTGACCCGGTTGGGATTATGAATCCAGCCTAACAGTATCTGCGCCGCGCTGAATACCATTAGGCCGCTTAACCAATCAAATAAAGCTAGAAAATTCAGGAAATAACAATATTCCGAACAAAGTGCAATAAAATTTGCATTAGCCAGACTTGCGACCCTTCTCACGTGTAAGCTTCATGCATGCAACATCACATGAATTCTTCTGCAATACCCAACTTAACAACGGTAGAAAAAAAGAAATGCTTCTCTTGCTAACAATTTTAACTCCGGTTTTAACGCACTTTAAGTGGATAGTGAATCTGACATTGCGTCAACCAAAGCTGCAAAAGGTCAAAACGGTCACCGCTAGCAAGCTTTACCCGTTACTGCAAGAGTCGGACCAAATCCACAACTTCTTACCATCGTTGAACCAAATCTGACATCCAGGCTCTGATGTACTTTATCAAGCAAGTCAATTTTTTTGCAGCGACGGATCCAGCAGATGTGGTGTGTACTGTGCAGTTGCCAACCTTGTGGAAAGGTTGAAAAACGAAAACCGAGTCGATGTCTTTCGAGCTGTGAAAGATCTTCGCGACTGCAGGCCTGGCATGGTTGGAAATATGGAGCAGTATCAGTTCTGCTACGAGGCTGTGTGTGCCTACATTCATTCATTTGATCTTTATGGAAACTTTAAATAAAGTGAAGAGGATCAAAAGTATAGACTTAACATGTAATCGGAAACAGACATGATTTTGATTTTGTGTCTTTATTTGAACTGTAGAGACTGTTGTTTGCCGTGTTTAAGCTTGAGAAATGTGCAGCAGCATCAAATCACTATTGTCCTACGAAAAAAGTATGATTTTTGTGATACGTATTGAGCGGTCCAAACCTTTCTGCACTGCTGTGAGGAATATGTCAGTTTTTTTGCTTTCTGCTTTTGCTGGTGTTTATCGTTTTACACGCAAGAATAACTTTTGAATAATCTGATCTAGCGTTTGCGGTATGTTGCAAAAACAGCGCAAACATTATATTTGTTTTATATGATGACAGCGTGATTTCAATGCATATGAAGATTGCGACTGTAAATAGACGCAAATTGCTCATGGCTTTGTTTAATCATGATCATTAAAATATTTCTGAAATGGTTATTGACAGCTAAGACGAACAAATTGCTTAATCTGAGTGATTTGCATAGTGTGCTACGAACGTACTAATTCAATCAACATATTCCACGATTGCCCATGCTTTAGTCAGCCGAATGTTCAAGTTGTTTGTAGTTGTAAATCGTATTAGGCCTTGCACGTGTTGTCGCGTTTGTAGCACCTAAGTATCAGTTGGTTTGAACTTCAACGTTCAATACTGAAAGTTCGGAAATCACTGTTGCAAGAATGCAATGCCGCGCGAAAGGAAATTACGTTGTTTATTTCGAATGTTATGAACCAAGTTGTCATTTGTCAAGTTCGCATTTCCTGCACTGCTTCATTACACACTTATAATTAATAGGTTTGCTATATGTCACGAAAATATTTTATTGAATCAATTTGAAAATAAAGATGAATTTATCACAAAAGCTATTGCGTCGGTTTTGCTTTATCTGGCATGTAGCAATGCATCATGAGACGTTTTGTTGGATAAAAGTTGGAAAGGACAGATTTTTTAAAACTAAAAAAATTAATTGCGAATGGAAAATCTTTTAATAATGAGCTGAGTATGCTAACTCAGTAGGTGAAATACGCAGTGTGTATACTAGAGGTCAGTGCGGGGCGGTTGAACCGGCGGGGGGTTGCGCGGGCGGGTTCACACATTTGCGGACCGGATGTGTGATCCCGCAGAGCTATGCGTTAGGAGGGAGCGAGTTGGATTTGGTGCGGGTCGGTCGGGCGCGAGATCGAAAATTCCTTTGTGCAGATATCTGAATGTTGACTCAATACACATGTGGTACAAGGGTGTACAGACATTCTCCAGTGGAGGCGAGACCACATATTGGAATTTTCTGATCTCACTGATCTTGCAAGAAATACGTTTTGCATGATGGCAGCTAGCGCCTCTAATGAACGAGTGTTTAGTGTCGATGGTCATGTCGTGAATAGCAGAAAAGCAAATGTAAAGAACTCGTCAGTGAACGACATAACCCGTTTCAACAGTGCTCCGAGAAAGAAGCGCTGAAAGTTGACTGAAAGGTTTCACATTTTTACATAGCAGTGTTTTTATGAGCTTCTGTTGGCTTCGAAATGAGCCACTGATTAAAGTGCCACTACCAGTGACAGCAACCAGGGAGACAAACGAGCAATATCTCTCAGGAACTTTCAAAAACATGTTTAGTTGTTACGTACGACAAGTTGCAATTATTTTGCCACCTCCGAAAGTATCAGCTGGCTGGGGCCCTGATCACTAGCGATGAAACACATTGCACGAGCTTTTAGTGGTTGTCAGACACGCAGTGACAGGTGCAGGTTTGGGAGGAAACCGTGAGGGTCGGGCGCGATTGGGAGGGCGTGCGGTGCGGGTTGGAAGACTACGAGTGCGGGGCAGGAGGCGAGAACATTTCTCAAGTTTGCAGGAGTGGACAAAAATGTCAATCCCTTGAGGACTCTACTATATACACCCTTTACCCCTTGTTCGGATCTTTGCCATGAGATAATTCCTATTGACATGTTGTTCATAAACAGGAAAGCATCTTTTATTCCTTACAACAGCTAGGATTCGAAAATTCTTACAATTGATTCTCTCCATAGTAGGAGCATGCTTTGTTGGTGTGATATAGCCCCAAACGTTCATTTTTTGTTGCCACGTGCTGCAGTCAAGCTCTTAAACCATTGATCGCAATTTATGATTCAAAATTGCTGGTTTCGACACTCATATGAAAAATAGCATTCAGCATTGCAAATCTCTCACGTAGGAGTAATTTCTTACATATGTATAAGGAAATCAACAATGGGTTAGCAGAGTTCATGAGGAGTAAAGAACAGATTCGTTGGAACAGGCTGAACCCCACCATTCCCTTTGACAGGAAATGCATTACGTTACCAGAAACTTTTATTGGGACCTCAATGCTGAGGACATGCGATAATAGTTTAATCTGCAGAAATATCACATAAATTTTTTTAGTGAAAAAAGTGCCAAGCAATAACATCACATAGATGCTTAGGAAAAATTTATTTATTCTTGGCGTAGTATAGTAAATGTTTGCATTTTGCTTTCCAAACGAGGTTCATGGGGCATGAAACGCACCTGGTGTGGCAAGTTTATCTAGCTTTAACATAGTTAGAAACGAAGTACAAACTGCAAGCAAAAGAAATCAGTAGGAAGTTCTGCGCAGTGCAGTTCGAATGCGGATGGAGCGAGCATTGGTCAAGGTTAAAACATGAATTTATCACAGTTTATTGCCGTAATCCTCCGAAGCAAGTCACAGACGCGTGATATAGAACGGCATTCGGCGCAGTGGGGAAACAATCATGACATTCCTTCGTCAGGCATAACGCAACTACCACACCTAGCTTCTGCATTCTTATTTTATCAACATCACCTTTTCGCACAATTTTTCAGAAATGTTGCTTATATTCTGCCATAAATGTCATAAAGACAATTGTTACTGATTCCTGCATAAAATCCGTCATGATTTCGATATTCTTGATAAGTAAGTTCGATGCGAAAGTAAGAACTGTCAGTTATGTTACCACTACTTGCTAAGGTCCATATGGCGATGTTGGAACAAGGATCAAAATCCTACTGTGTAAATGTCTGCGTACAGCTTGCAGCAATGCTTCATAGCTTTTCTAAAGTCTCTGGGGATGATATGCGAGAAGTGGCTATTGTCTTTAGACATCAGATACTTTTGAAAAATTGTGCAAATATTGGTAAAATAAACTAGAATGAAATTTGATGAATCACAACACAAATATTCGAAACATATTTACATGGTTGAAACATAATTCAAAAAATTTTAAACTAGATAAATCATGTTCATTTCTCCAGTTGTTGCGAAAAAAACGGGATACCATCAGGAATATTTGGCCACGATTGATATAAAAATTGCTTTAAGTTAAGCAAATATTTTATTTATCCTTTAATATTTCTCCTTTCAAGCTATTTCGACTGCAGAAACTCAGTTTTAATTGGAATTTAATGCAACATCTTGAGCACAAAAAAAGACACATTTATGTAGGATTAGCTCTACACTCACCAGAACAGAAAATCACAAGCTAGAAATCACAAAGCTTTTAGGGAAGCGCTCAAAGCACCTTAGACAGACAATGAGATTTGCAAAAAACTCATATCCCGCTACTAAAACGAAACATCAGTAAAGGAGTGTTAGGAACAACGAAACAGAAACAGGATTTAGAATCAAGGGTACAGGAACAACACACACGCAGCTTGCATATATAATATTGGCAAGACGTAGCTGTGCATCTAGGGATTTAACCAGCTTTACCGAAAGATCAACAGCAATCCTAGACTCTTTACTTCTTGACATGGGACGACTCGTCTAGATGGACTGCGGAGCTGCAGCCCACCCTGAAAAGTGCGAAGCATGTGATTCTGCCAGGTTTGCCCTAATTTTGCATTTACTCAGCAACTTAGATAACACTAGGATTTTTACTGCTGCGCATGCAAATCTTAAAGTAATTCATGATATCTAACTTTGCGAAATAATATATTTCTTAATCAGGCTTTATTTGTGCTAACTAAATTTGCTGCTTTTTGGAACTGCCATTTACTGGAAATACCTCTAATGATTAATCATAGCCAGGACAAACGAACCACATGATCACTCAGAAATTGAAATTGCAGCCCACCTGGCCATTTCCGCCACTGCTCCACGGCAGGTTGAAGAAATCGTTGTCAACTCAACTGCAAATGACACCTGAATATAGTGGGCGAGAGAGCCAATGAAAACATCCCTGAATGCACGAGGCAACACGGAATCGAATCAGAATGACAAAAACGTACCTTTACGTTTGAAATTGTTGGTGAAAATCTATATTTGTGCCTTTGCCGTACTAAATTTTTACTGAACTTGTAAACCCAAGTAGATCCTACTTCAGGTAGCATTCAGTCGTAGCATGCACTCTCGTATAGATGCCATTTTTATCAAAGTTCAAAAGTAAAGGCCAGAACCACATTTTAATTGCAGTCTCTATTGACTAGCAAACCTGGCAAGTAAATCCGCGCCTCTCGTTCCCTGATTTTATTAATGAAAGCAAAGAAGTTAATTATATCATGTTTTTCATTTCTTGTGTATACATTTTCACCCTGCTACGTCGGCAAAGTTGGAACCATTGTAAACAACGTCCATGTTCTTCCACTGGAAATTGGCTACAAACTCCCGCAGCCCTGGGAGCATCCGGGGGCAGTGCCTGCTCAAATTTTGTTGAGCTCAGAAAATTTTATTATATATAGGTAGATGATCATCTGACTCAAACTCGACAAAACAAACAAATTTTGCAAATGCTCGGTTTTAATTTAAGTGTTACGCTAACTCGCAACACTACCGCACATTGCCATATTGCATAAAAATCTTACCTTATTGTTACAAAAAGAATTGTCGTAAGGAACTTTCATAGTGGCATTTGTCATGTTACAGTTTGTTTTAAACATACAATAAAAACAAACTTTTTCCCCCTAAAAATGTATTTTGTCCCCCCAAATACTGAAACCTGCCCGCGGGCTTGTTGGTACATGCCCATCAGAGCAACGATAAAAATTGCGGTAGTGTCACGATTAAACAGTTGTGCAGCTGTGAACCCACACTGGATCATTCTTCCATTAATGGAACGTGTTGTTGCTAAGCAACCGAAAAAAATTTACTAATTTTTGTTCTAATTTTAATGTTAGGACATATATAAAACGGATACTAAAAAACCAGAAGGATATGATTTGTATTTTTGGTAGTGGTCATTAAAGAGTTGAAGTGGAAAAGTACCGACTAGGTGAACACAGTTATTTGATCACGCGCCACCACAGCTGGTATGCTGGGTTCAATTCCAGGTCGGGTCACACGAAAGATATAGAAAACGGTGCTTGCAGTCTTTCCATCCTCGTACCGGGCGTTATGGATGGGTGGGTGTAAGAAAACTGTTCACACACGGTCTTGCCATTGGCACGCCACAATGCAGTATTCACTGCAAATAAAACGCGTCAATCCCCGGCGCAAGCAAGCGGAGATTAGCTCCACTGACCACTGGTGACACTCCGAAACAAGGACATATCCGTGGGGGCGATTGGGGCATTCGTCTCGTAAAACATACGAAAATAACATTTTTCACCGTGATTTTGTGCAACTCGTAAAACAACATTCATATGGCCATTCTGCTGCCCATTGCCTTGTCGCAGCAGTGTTGTGAAGTATACTCCATCTCTCTTACAGTAGTGAACACGTGATGAGACTGAACTGCCAAATATTACCGACATCGCCGCACCTCAACTTACTGGCTGGATCCGCCGCTGCTCCGAAAGGAGTACGGAAAGTGATTGTAAATGAAACTGAGAAGAACTGGAGTTAGATCAGTCCTCTTCAACACGGGTTGCGCAGAACCCTAGGGTTCCACAAAATATGCAGTGGTGTTCCGTGAGCTTTAAGGGTTCCGTGAGGGTTCCTCGATTTTTAGGGGAAATTATTTCTTGCTTCAGTGAGTTGATGCGTCATTATGAAATTTTTGATCCCCGTGCCACATTCAGACTCCAAGTAGACCAGTTAGTTGTACAGGAGGTTGAGTTCAGACGGTGGAACAACAAATATTGAGAGTTGTTGCGTCACTTGTTGTTCATTGTTGTGCGATTACGAAAAACGTTATTGTTGCATCACGGTTACAGGTTGTTGCAGATGTACACTTCACAGCAAGCCTGTAGCCAGGTTTTAAGGTTTGAGGGGACAAAATAAATTTTTAGGGGAACAATATTTTTGTTTTTATTATATGTTTAAAACAAATTTTTCTGGACACAACAAAATTTGCGGAGACCCAAAAAATTTGAGGGCCACAAAAAATTGGGGGGCACAAAAAAATTTGAGGGGGCACTTCCTCCGAATTCCCCACCCGTAGCTATAGTCCTGCTTCGCAGTAGGCTGAGTAGAAAGTAGACTCAGCCTGGGTCTAGTAGAAAGTAGACTGAGTCACGAACTAGAGCTGCTGTTCAACGTTAGTGGTAGTGTGAATCCCAACTTTTTACTATTTTAGTAAAATGAAGCAAAATAGCATAGTTTCTTATGTAAAGCGAAATAATAACAACAGCAAAGGTGTGGAATGGACGATCAATATAGTTCAAACGTAAAAGAGGAACTTCCAAATATAATTCAATTGTCAAAGTTCGAAAATGGGACGACACATATTTGAGATACGGGTTCTTTTTGCTGTAAGACCAAATTCTGAATGTAGCTGTAGTAGATACATTACAGAAATGCAAGAACAACCGAGTCATTAAATTTCTTGCTTTTTAACTTCTGGAATAACTGTTTATTTGTTGAAGTGTCCAATAACGAAATATTTGATTTTCTTACAAGTAATTCGTGTTTTTTTAATATTTGTTAACGGAGGCTCCTTGACAAATGCGAAAGTATATCAGGGGTTCCACGATGACAAAATGGTTGAAGAGCACTGGGTTAGATAACAATAGAACTGGATTATACAGTATAGAAGTGAATGCTCTGGTTTTGCTGTGCTTTCCTTGAATCTGTCTGTCGTGTTCTGCCTTCATAATTTTGCGATGTTTCGAAGTTACACATTTCCCCACTCAGCAATACGTCTCCACAAAGGTCACGCGGTTGAAGCTTTCAGCAAATACTTTTACTAGGAAATCTATTCACGCGTTTTACGCATCTTCACTCCAGAAAATAGCAAGCAAAGACTTACTAGTAAATTGATGAATAACTGAAGCATAGTGTAAAGGAAAGATGTGACATGTAGGGTGAAACACAGGTTGCGATCATTAAACTTGTCTCACTAAAGATGAAAAGCAAAATTAACACCAGTTACCGAACGACTAGATTCATGCAACGTGATGATAAAGTCAACCATAGCGGGTCGCGCTACACACAAAAACATTTTTTGACTGAACAGGCCAATGAAAACAGACGCCGAAAAAAAGTTTTCTTGTGAGTAGCGCGACCCGCTTTTGTGGACACATCAAAAGGTTTTCTCGTAGTTCATCATGTTTACTCAAGTTTTTGCAAAAGCAAATTTTCCTTCAAAACATCAATTCCTGATTCACGTCTCTTAAAATTTCTGCAAAACGTGGTGAAACGTGTTTTGAGAATAAATTTGTTTTTCGCGATGTACATATGCATTATCTTTTAATCAACCTTGATTTCAAATTTTTAACACCACTAACACAGCATAAATAAAATTTAACCCTAGATTTGCTTCCCGGTCACCTTTTTAGCGGACCTTGGTTTCGGACCGCAGCCTAATTGCAGTGTAAATCACACTTATCGAATGCACCTCGTATGCGTCTTTTTAAGACACAACCATCGACTCGCGCTTGGCGAGAACCAGCGTCATCGTTCTTCATTTTCCGAGACGTCTCAAGCTTTTCTGTTTGTGTTCTGTTCGAGTTCGTGCAAGTCTACAAGAAGTAAAGATCGTAATTCACGCGATGTCTGGTCTTAAGAGTCCACAAGTATGGCGTATAATAAACTTTTTGAGCTACCACCATCGCCACCTATACATACTTTCTTGAACCCTCCGACTGCTACAAATTGGTTCCCACTCCAAAAGTGGTGAGATGCAGGACAACATGTTCTGTTCAAGCAACTTGAAGATGATAGTTGCAAGGGAAACAGGCATATAGTTCCCAGCATCACTTATGTCCCCATTCGTGTTTTTACAAATAGGTCTAATGACTGTTTGCACGCATTCCTGTGGAATTTTTCCATGCATTTAACACATATTGAATAGACCACTTAGGTGATTGCACACACTTGAATCAGCATAGAAAATGTGTTGAGCGAAAATCTTTGCCAGCTGCGCGATTCAGTGGTAATTTGTATAGCAGAGATTTAATCTTGAAGCTGTTACGCATCAACTCATCAATCCCTTCAAAAATACCACGTGACATTATATTTTGTTTCACAAAATTGCCAATTTCAGAGTTTTTGATGAGTTCAGCAATGCTGCAACAACTTCAAGATTGCCTGCCTTCTTACAGAAATATACAACAGCTTCAAGATTGCCTACTTTCTTGCATAAATACAAATGTGCCTGCTTTCTTACAGAAACACATTACTGGAATTTCAAACCTGGTTTTAACAAACAGTTCATCAAAAAAAACACGCAGATGTTTCGGTAAAACGAATTTAAGAAAGCAAAGCACTGCTTTTAGAAAGCAGTTTCTGTTTTCAAATATAATGTCTGTTATGTGTTTTTCGCACAGTGACATTTTTTGCTTTCAATAAGAAAGTTTGCGGACAAAGTACTAAAATATCTCATAATCAACGGAATTTCTATCAACAATATCTATCAAAAGAAATCCTTCCATACCAATGAATCAGGCCTTAAGATGCTTACTCAGCACATGTGGCGCTTACTGAACAGATATCTTGAGCTGTGCAAAGTAGATGAAGTTCAAAATACAAAGCCCACAACCGTAATGAAAACATCTGAAAGATCTAAACGATGGGAAAATCAAGACAAAAACCTCCGTAATCAGACAATGAATATAAAAGTTTGACAGACAAACTCTCACATTAGCGGATAAGGATGAGGCTTGATTATAGAGGTTGCAGCCATTTTGGTGTCCGTTCAAAACAAACCCCTTCATAACAGACCACTCATAACCGAAAACGTTCGTAGCAGACCTGTTCATAACTGACCCGTTCATGACACACCAGATTCACAACAGACCGCGTTTGTAACAGATTCGTTATGAAGGTTGTCTGCTGAAAACGTGGTCTGTTGTGAATGCGGTGTGTTTAGAATGTTCTGTTTTGAGTGGGCTGTTATGAGTGGTCTGATATGAGTGGTCTGTTATGAGTGGTCTGTTATGAACAGGTCTGCTTTGAAAGGTAACCAGCACGTTTATGCAGCTGGTAAAAGAGTTCGTCTTCTTGGTTGAATAACTAGAAGATCAAAACCCACACCTTTCTGCTGATTCAGTTTAAATTCAGCATATCTAACACGCCGATCACGCAGAAAAGATGTGGTCAGGGATGCAAGGGGGAAGCGACGGACGTAGCTGATATTGGGTCATGAACCCCGCTGATCGAAAGCAGCAGCATATATCATCTGAGGCACGTGTTTACAAAATGCCTCTTTCTTTCATTTGAGCACATTGCATACACTTCTTGTGGTCTATAATTTGGTAATTAAGGGAATCCAAAGTAGTTGAAAGTCTAGGAGAATTAGAATAAATCCAGTGAGTGAAATTAAACCTTTCCACCAGTGGACAAGTTGATTTTCTCGCCATTTTCTTGAAAACATGGCTTTGTACAGAAGAACGTTATATTTAAACACAGGCGTGTTTCCTCAAATAAACAGAGAGGCATTTTCGTTTCAGACAAACGTAACGCAACCTTGCAGGAATCCCTTTTTGTTGCACCAGTCCACACTCTTTCCTTCAAAGCTGGAGTTTGTTTATGTGGTTTCTTGGCTCATTTATTTCACAACAAACACTAACTCTCTCTTCAAATTCATAGAAAGTGATTTTGTTGGAAATAATGTTTTTGTTTTGTAGCTGGCTTTGGGTCACTGCATCCACTGATTCTAAAAGTGTAGTATAGTTATTCATTGTTTATATGCATTTCGTTTTGAGGAAATAATTGCATTCAGCATTCATAGTCAACATCAACATGCGATGCAAATTGCCAACTAGATGATAACATTATAATGAAGGAAATCAAGTGAATGCTTTTGGACAGACATGTATTCAGATTGACCATCACCCTTAAAAAATCTCGAAAAGCAGTACGAAAAGGTCTTGACATCTTACTCTGATCACATATTGCCAGCAACATGATAGAAATAAACAGCGTTTGATAAGGAATTGTCAAGCCTTTGGAATCGGAATTGAGAAAATTTTGTGCAATTGCAACGGTGCTAGTCAAGTCATGCATCCAATCAGGAAAACGTGGAGTACTTCACTTTTATTCACGAAAATAACTATGCTTACATCAATTCATGCATGGATATTTGCGAAGAAATACTGTACGTATTTATTAGAAGAAACATAAACTTGAGGATTATTTGTTTCTACCTTGTGCTCAGCATAGCAACCACACACTGAATGGGTTCACTGTTGTTATAGAAAAGCAATACAAACGCTAGTTTTTTATTTGAAGTTTTGTTTCGGTGTGCGTAATGGTAGCGATAAACGGCCAAGCAATGCGTAGAACAAGGAAATTTCAGGATGTGTCGTGGAAACCAAGGACGTCACACAAACCGCAAAAAGCACTGGTGGCACAATATAGTAGCCTGAGGTGTTTTATTGGCATTAGTGTTTCGTCAATTTATCAAATCAAGTTTGTCCCAAACCAACTCTCCATAAAAGGTTTCCAAAATTTTTGGACCTCTGACTAATGGTGCGAAAATGCAGGCAGAATTAATAATTATAACTTTTATACACAAACCTTTCAAATTTGAAAAAAGTATGTTTTGCGTAGACCGTTCAATGTGAGGTGTTTTAGTAAATATTGAAAAATCATCTTGCAACATTTTACTTCTCATCGCAAATTTAATCTTGTTACTTCTTTGGGGTCCGTATTTTTGGCAAATGGCCCAACACCAAATACGGAAAAAGATGTTTGAGGCATCTAGGCCCTAAGATCTGGGACACGATTGATCCCTCTCTTCATGACAGCTCCCAGCTCACAGTTAAAAACCAGTACAGAGATGTACTTATCTCTGCCTATGATGGCAGATAGCATGGTGCTGAAACATGAGTTTTTTATGTCAACTGTATACCATTTCATCTTACCTATAGCCCAATTCAATTTCAAATTGTACATTTCCCTTTGAACATATTCCCTCCTCCCATAGCCATCTTTATTCCATGCTTTTAACCTATTGTACATACTCCCATTACTAACACAACTAGGTTGTGTCTGCTGACCGAGGTTTTGATTCTTTTGCTTGTGTATTTATGATTTGGTTTTCTTGTTTTGTTGTTTGTTTGTGTATTTTTGTGTTTTGGTTTTCTCGTTGCTGCTGGTTTTCTTTTGTTTTGC
>JGI24022J15233_10000230_pt1 | contig 29488 bp, 23 predicted proteins | sample Ectturendosymbi2_FD_15233 | JGI IMG/M metagenome (IMG submission 15233)
TCATAACTTTTGAACCAGAAACGCTAGAAAGTCGATCAAAAGCTCAAAAGACTCGGACTCGAGTCTAGTTTCCAATGAAAACTTCAGCGAAACACTTCGGCCAAGTGGTTGGGCCCTAGGCCAGGCAACATGACCAAAATGACCCTAAAACTACTTCACTTATGACGTCACTCACAAAAAACCCGCACCCCGCAGGCAAAAAATTTTTTTCGAGTGCAATCTACTAGACTGGCCGATCCGTTTGAGCCATTGAACAGCTCTCTGGCGCAATCGGCGGAGGAGCTAGGGCATTGGTAAGGCAACCGAAAACTGCTGTTTTTTTGCGAAAATCACCAGAACCACCCAGACGCCAAAGAGTTAACAGTGATGAAGAAAGACAATCTGCAAAACGCTACCTTGAATGCATACGAGATGCTTGTCAATGTGTCCAATTGTTACCTACAGTATACCAAAAAAGCAAAGGAAAGTTCATGCAAAGCAAAAGACACAGAAAGTGGTCCAAACACTGGAGGATACTTCAACACTTCCATTTGTGAAGAATTGTGTTACAATCAAGATCAGACTGAACATCTTGGGTTGAATGCATAGAAAAAGGATTCAAGTGATTTGCTCAATATGATGCTTGAATTTAACGAAAATTGCTTTCAGCAAAATCATTCCACAAAATGTAACAACTGCTAAAAATGAAGCCAAGATCGTAGAGTGTAAAAAATCTGCTGAATTATCTGAAGTATCAGAATATCTGGTGAGAGAATCACAATACCAAGTTTGAATTCAGCAGGTGGTATATTAAGAAACCAACAAACATGAGTAGAAACAATTTATCTCAATCAACACTTGAAGCTGTTGCTGCATTTTATAAGAATGATGAGTACTCTAGGGTTATGCCTAGCAAAAGTGATTGTGTAATGTTGCAGGAAATATTAATTCTTTGTAACTTGGAAGGAACTTATTTTGCATTTTAAGAGAAATATCCTGACATCAAAAATCGCCTTTCACGGTGTGTTAATGTTTTACATGGTGGTACACACTCAGTGTGTGTGCACCCAACACCAAAACACCATCTTACAATGCAATGCTGCAAACCTGAAGCAAGATTACAAATAATTGGTGTTTGTGATTATGTGCAGAACAGAAGATAAAATGAGCATGATTCACGGATGTGGGAGTTGGCCTGAAAAATAAATTTTATATCAATTTTTTAAAACAGACAAGCTGACAGGTGAATCTACAGATAATATAGTATACATGCAATGGCAATCCACTGACAAGCAACATTGAAAACCTTAGTTTATGTTCCATCTTTTGTAGGTATGATTTTGCTGATAGCAAATTTTCTTTAACTACAATCATCAAATTAAGCAAATCACTTCTTGAAGCCCTTTTTCAATGCATTCAACTCGGATGTTGAAAGTTTAGTCTGATCTTGATTGCAACACAATTCTTCACAAATGTGTTAAAAGCATTCTTCAGTCTTTGAACCACTTTCTGTATCTATTGCTTTGCATGATTGTTTCTTTGCTTCTTTGATATACGGTGAGTAACAGCTGGAGACACTTGACATTCATCCGGTTTGTGTTGAAGGTAGAATTTTGCAGGTTGTCTTTTGTGTGGTTTCTTCATCACTGTCAGTGGTACTGGTAACAGGACTGATTTGAGAGCTGCTTTCACAGAGTCTGTCAACATCATGTTTTTAACGTCACCTCTGCCTGTGAGTGTGGCGCAGAAAAAAACTGCCAACCATGTTGTCCTCAAATGTCCAATGCATTCACCTCCCCATGAACTGCAGTGTCCTGATGGTTCTGGATGATGAAACAATTGAATGGGTGCTAGACCTTGCTCCAAGATCTATTGCGGCCAAGCAGTGGATTGAAAGAACTGGCTCAAATGATGAAGTAGACTTTTTAAAGTTTTTGTTAGCATATCGCACATTATTTCCAACAAGGAAAAACTTTGATTGATTGTATTTCCGGTACCTCGGCCATTGCAACAGTCAGTCATCTCATGGAAGGGTGGACGAACTATGGCCCGTGGACCACATGCAGCCCACAAGAGCACGTAAATCGATATTACATAGTCTGTGTTGAAGAAATGTTCTAGTAATTTTAACAATGTCTATGTGTACGACAGTGTCAGTATGAAATAAACAATACAAGGTCATAATAATATTATGATTAGTTCTTATTTTGAAATATAAATTTTAACTGAAGTAAACAAATGTAATACATGTGGTCCCCGGCAGCAATAAAGTTTTGAATGTGACCCTTCATAGGAACTGTTTGCCCACCCTGCCTTATGGTTTGCATTGACTTTTTTCTAGTGCTTTTTAAATACATCACAGCATTTAGAAAAATTTTTCGCAAATGCATTGCGAATGAATCATTTGTAGTGGTGCATACATACAGTTTCAAGTTTATCCAAGTGTTGTAGCCCTGATCTCCATTTCAGCAAGATTTTTTTGCTTCACTCTTGTATAGATACGTTTATGACATTTGTCGCCTAAAGCTTTACTTAGTGAGCAGTTTACAATACTTTCCATGTGTGGTCTTCAACACCAGACTGTATTAAGTCTTCAACCACTTTTACCTTCAAACAGAAACTTAGAGACACCTCTTACATGAAAAAGATACATAGTTATGTATTTTAGCAACATTTCACTTAAACTAAATGCTGAGAGTTTCAGTAATTTGGGTAATGTAATTTTGTATGGTTACTTTTTTGTTTCTTGTTCTTTCCTGTGCACAACCCATTTCTTCGGCATGAAATTACACAGATTCTGTTTGAATGAGGACTGAAGATGTGTTAACATGAAACTAGTTTCCTGGTGAAAATAAATTGCGACTGCTTTGCTTGATGTGTGGTCACTGGTGTGATGTACTATTTTGCTAAATGATGGAAGGAAGCTTGTATCGTTGCAAAGGATGGAGGACCAACAGATTTCCTCAAACAGCTGGCTAAAAAGCTAGAGCTTGTTTTGTTGATTCTGATAGCAGGAGGCAAATCCGACATCAATTGAAAAAACTTTGAGAAGCAAGGAAAGACTTATGGACTGCTGCTTTAAATCTTTGGCATGGAAAAACTGACATTGTTACTTGTGTAAATCTGTGCACCAGCAATAGTGTAAACTTTATTATTTCTAACTAAAACCAATCTATTTGATTTTCCTCATTGTTTTCAGTTAACGTTAATTTTTCCAGACGTATTCCCATGCCTGTTACGGCCTGTTGAAGTCACGTGATCACCTGAGACAAGACCTTGTGATACAAGAGTAACGTCAATCGGAGTACTGTGGCCGTCTAGTGATAGGCGTTTGGCAGCATTGTTGACGGTCTAGTGGAGAACTCTGATTTTGACTTTTTTAATTTAATTTTGCCCATTATTCTTAGCAACAGTACAAGGTTTTTCTAATATTGTTTCATTGTCAACTTTCGCATAGGACTGAAGATGTGTTTAACACGAAACTAGTTTCCTGGTGAAAATAAATTGCGACTGCTTCGCTTGATGTGTGGTCACTGCTGTGATTTACTGATTTACTAAATGATGTAGGGAAGCTTGAATCGTTGCAAAAGGATGGAAGACCAGGCAGGAGATTTCCTCAAACAGCTGGCTGCAAAGCTAGAGGTGGTTTTACTGAAATTACACTCCATAGTTTTTGTTTTGTTTTTCTTCTGTACCTCATCAATTATTTTTGCTTTTTGACCACACCATATTTCTTCAATTAAATTTGACCCACTCCTTAGTGTATATAGGCATGCTCCCTTCACCTGTTAATTTACCTCACTGTGTTGTGTTTGCTTCAGATTTCCAACTGTTGTTTTTCAACACCTTTTCAAAAAGTGAAAAACGGTGTTGTCTGACTTGATGGCCACCATGGTCCTTCACCAATCCTGTGACACAGTGACACTCTGTTTACGTTGATCAGTTATTTTGCCATTGTGTTTTCATTTATTCTAATGTTCACTGACAATTAGTTTCCTTATTGCGTGATGGCTTTTTGTATTCTCTGTTTGTTAGCTGAGTCATTTGAAACAATCAAACCAATCATTCCACACAACCTAAAAAAATCAAGTCATTATGTTACGATACAATAGGAATAGCAGGATACAGGACGCTTGATGTGTAAACAAGAAAGCCATGTTTTCGTGAAAAAATGGAAGTTACTCGCGTACCACCTGGAAGACTTTGTGTACCACTAGTGGTACGCGTACTGCAGGCTGGGAATCCCTGATCTACAGCATTAGAGGACATGCTTTTGAACTAATACAGTTGTGTCTTTACAAAAATAAACAGTATGTTCAAGGGGGATTTGCTAAACAACAATCTTCCCAATCTGGCAGTGGCAATTAACGTGAAATAATTTATTACACACAAATAACACATTTTCGCAATACAGAACCACAACTTAAATGCAGTGGTGCATCTACTTAGGCAAAAGTCATTATGTCATGGAAGGGCAACTTCAGAAAATGCTTTTCAGTATAAAATCAGATTTTCTAGGCTATAGGTATCCTTCAGACCCAATAAAATTTGGCTAGTAGCCTAATGCAACTACTTTTTTAGATAGGGGTATGGGTAGCATCATGGAAAGTAAAGCTTGACCAATCCATTGGTATGCTAAGATATATTGGCTGATATGGCGATGTTGCTGATGCATCATACACCAGCAAAATTCCAACAACTTTGGCAACTTTTACTCATAAAAACTGCTCTGCTATTGTTCTTCATGGATTGTTTGGAAACCCAATTGCTATTTCATCTATGATTGATTAATGCAAATTCTGTCCTGTTCCATATGGAGCACAGCCCTCTTACTAGATCAAGTAGTGCATAATATTCAGACTGTTATACAATCATTTCTCTGAGCATGTGCCCCTAAAATATCTTAAGACAAAAAGGCTGAGTAATATAACAAAAATCTACTGAATTTTTGATTGAACTTTTAGATTTTTAGAACTACAAAGGTAGGCTTTGTTTTCATGTCTCAAAGTTAATTTGTTGTGGCAGTACAATAAATGTACCCCTTCAAACAAACAAATGTTCCCCTCGGGATACAGGAACCACTGGTCTAGGCAAACAGCTCTATGCTGAGTTTTCTTTCGCATAACTGTATTCACTATTTATTTTCAGACATTGTGACGGAATTGACTTAATTTTTTTTAGTCTATGACTTAAAAATGACCAAAAAACTAGGCCCTATGGCAGCGCTCTTCAACTGGTGTGGATTAGACATGGTGCGGACAGAAAAGTTGTGTCTGCTGTCCGCACCGCATCAGCAGCTTCTGTCCGCTCCGTGTTTGTTGTACATTACTCTGTCCGTGTCCGCGCTGCACCGCAATCCCAAAGTTTCACCCCCTAACAGCAATGGTGATTTGCACTCCCTCACCTGAAGCACTGTGCTTCTCATAACATTTTTCTCTGGGTGCAAGATTTGCCAATAAATGTGACAGTATTTATTTTGCTGCATAGTGTCTATTTTGCTGCATAGTGTCTATTTTGCCTCATTAACAGCACTGCTGGGGAGCTATTTTGCCTTTAGCTGAACTTGATCAGTTAAAGTGGTCACGTTTCATGACAAGTTCATAACACGTGACTTGCTCAGTTGACTGTGATGTCAGAGTCCAATGAACGAGTTTTGTCATGTCTTTAGTCCTGGTAAATTGTGAGCACCTTCTTGTCTGTGTTGCATGAAATGTAGGCTAAACCTTACACAAACCCTATCCCTAAAACTTGACCTGAACCTCGAAATCAGGGGTCGGGAACCTATGGCTCGCGAGCCAGATGTGGCTCTTTTGATGACGGTATCTGACTCGCTTGATATTTTCTTAACACGATTGTTACAAATGAAACTTTTCTGTAATTTTCCATCTATCTGACTACAAAGTCATCAGCAACACCATGCACCACGAGAAGTTGCATTAACAGTAAGAAGCATGTTATAAGAGAAAATTCAGACATTTTGCATTGTCCAAAATTATTGATTTTGATTAAAAATACGCACGTTAGTTTCATTAAGTGTTGAAAAATACTACTGTATATAGCTCTCACGTAAATGCAATTGAAAATACTGTATGTAGGTTTCATGGCTCCCTTAGCGAAAAAGGTTCCCGAACCCTGCTCTAAATCCTTATACCGTATTCGCAAACCTTAACCCGTTGTCTCTTTGCATATCCTATTTGTCATGTGGCCACATCAACCAGTGGTGTTCAACTATAGGAAAATTGCTAGCCCCAGCACGGGCACCATATATATAGGCCTACATCATTTGCCTCATGAAGAAAAACAGACACTACCTGTAAAGCTACAAAATGTTTTTAATTCTTTTAAATTGTCGCGCTACTCTTTGCTATTGTGTGCAAAGTCATAGCAAGCTTTTTCAGTTTCTATCACAATTTATCAAAATAATATGCTTGTTTTTGCAGTTGCACTAACCGACAGGCAAGCACAAATCCCTTTAAAGCACTGTTTCCACCAACATACATCCCCTGCTTGCATTGTGTCAAAGTTTTAGTGAGCATGGCAAGGTCACGGTGTGTTTATTTAATCCTCATTCACCCTGAATTTTGAATTAAATGTCAGTGGAGAGATGACATACATTCAGAGTGGTTTTGCCATACAGACATACGTTATACAGAAGATTGGGTAGTTAACAAACATTCAAACTTGCAGCCCTGAAACCATTTTCCTAGTTAGATGCCTACCAGTTAGCTGTCCAGAGTTCAGGATTAGCAGTTCGCATGCCAGTGCATCAGAGCCAGCTTGCCACCTGCAGGAAAACTAACCGCAATATTCTACCTACCAATCTTCGCTCAGAGGCATCGCGAAAACGCAGGTAAAAGCTGCAGGATAAGCCCGAAAAATAACTGTTGCTATCTAAGACAATAACTTCTGAAAAGTCTCTTCGTTTTGCAAAGAATCATCATTAGATGAACGTCCACGCGGTACACGGCACTGGCGTGGCTTAACACATTTAAAAGTCACCCGGCGTGGCAAAATCTTTCAAAACCGCACCGTGCGTAATGCGGTCGCGGCGCGGTTGACGTCTCTAGTGTGCATGGCGCACCCTAGGGTGCACCAAAATATGCGTGGGGTGCACCACTAAGAAAGGATTCACAAAAGTGCATCACAAACTTGTCACACTAAGCAGATAATTTGTACAAAAACTTTCTGTTAGCAAAAATAAACCATTAACCAACCAATGACTTTTAGGATTTAACCGAGACTTTGCACATTTTAAAGTGTGGTGCATCAGCATCACACCATATTAAGCTAATTGTAATTAGATGATTATTTGTGACTCATAAGCAACAGGCAACGAGCCATTATCAACTGAATTATGTAGTTGAGTTACTGAATTAGGGGACTTGCTTATTTAGGCCAGTGTACTTACAGACACGGGCGCAATTAGGTGGGGGACACAGAGGAAGTGTCAGTAAATAGGGTGCATGAGTTCGTCAATATCTTTAAGGGTGCATCGTAACAAAAAGGTTGAAGAGCACTGCTGTATGGAATATCATTTGGTCGCATTTTTGCACAGAATATATGTCACAAAAGCATTATCAGTCCAGCTTAGGTCAAAACACTCAAGGAAAAATTTCCAGTTTATCACTAGTCACAGCCCATTTATTGCATCACAGTCACATTTTGTTCCTGTGAACATGGGGTTTGTTCCTGCAAACGTGATGCTGAAGAGATACTTAGTAGCTTGTCAAACATTCAGAAAATGTCTGCTGCACAGCAACAAACTCTGCTTATTCATACATGCATGCACTTATCAAATTGATCCTGGCAATCAGCTGCACATATGCATTAACTTTCCATGTGGTGGAAGCAAGTATAACGCTGATGTGGAAGGTTGAAACTGAATCCTATTACCCACTTTAAATTAGAATTTTGGATTCAGATATTTTCAGATATGAATCCTTCTGGATTCAGTATTCCTATATACCCATCCCTGCATTTGAGGAATCAATTATTGCTGGGATCTCCCAAGGCTCAATTTTAGGCCCATTGTTCTTTTCATCATTTATAAATGGCCTACCAATTTCTAATATTATGAAAACTATACTATTTGCTGATGATGCAGTTTTAGTTCAGAATCATAATAAACTGGAAAAAATTGCAAAGCTCAGTTCATTGTAAAACGAAACAGGCAATTGATTGATTGGCTAACTGCAAACAAGCTCTTACTGAATATTTCTAAAAGAAAATATATCTTAATTATAAATAAAGATGTAAGTATATTTCTTTTTCAAAGAACTTTGTGTTACAAGTAAATTGGTGTAGTTGTAGATGAAAAACTGACATGGAAAGAGAATTGTAAATGGTTGTGTTGTACTCTATCCAAAGATGCTGGTGTACAATAAACTTAAACATTATGTTAATAACCAACCATTACGTATGTTGTACCACAGCTTAATAAACTCATAAGTACACTATGGAATTATTGAGGGAAAAGAGCAGGTTCATGTCATCTACAGCCAATATGGGTTGTTTTAAAACATACAGTGAGATGTTTGAACACATATGAGCTTGTGACTCATACAGTTACTTCCATTTATGAAACAGAAAATTCTCCAACTAAAAGATATATACAGTCCTGAAGTGAGCAAATTCACGTACAGATATACCAAGTCTCATCTACCAACTGCATTTAACAATTGTTTTAAACTCATTGCAGATGTTCATCCGTATAACATGAGACAAACTAAAACTTGACAACTGCTTTAGCAAAAATAATGTTCAAACTCAGGCGCTAAAACGATAAAGTACAGTGAAATAGAAATCTTGCCAAAAATTACTTTAGAAATAAAAAAACAAACTGCATTTGACGCATTTTACAGCAGAATTGTGTTTCATATTTATTGCAGAATATAAAAAGTGTATTGCTTGGGTACTAGAAAAGAAGTCTTGGTATTCTTTGTTGTTGGTGTGCATTTATGTAGTTATTTGGTGCTGTTATGAAAATAATTGAATCATGTAGTATTGCTGTCATAACTTAGTTTCTTTTTTGTTGCATCAAAGTCTCATACAAAGCGGTTGGATGTCTTTAGTTTCCATTCGCAAGCAAACAATGTGTCTATCAAACAGCAAACGAATTTCCATTCCCTTGCATGATTCAACACATCGACTGAGAATTCATTTCCCAAATACATGATTGGACGCTTTGTTCTCAACCTGCTTAAATTCTGTGACAACATTGCAGTGCTGCACTAGTTTAACTGTTGAAGAATTTCCTCTAGCTATCATGAATATTTCCAAATATGTGAAAACAGCAATTGTTTTATGTGGCAACATTAAATGAATGTCTTTTAGTGGCTTGATCTTGCCTCCAACACATATTACTTTCATAAGCCACTTGAGCACATTGCGCATATCAAACCTTATGACCAGTGCAACATACTTTTATTTACTGCAATAAATTGTTCCCTTTATACAGTAAGTAGCTTTGCCCTAGGGAAGTATGTAGTTCAAATGAACCCTGGTCCTTGGCAGCTTCCCATCCCCATGTGTTTTATAAATTGGTCAACTTGAAAGTCATCGTAGCACTATATTTTAACAACCGTGATGGCGACACTTAAGCATGTGACCTTTGTTAGTACCACACAGCTATCTTTCTTGTGTTTCATCAAAGTAATTGTGTTAGCGCCATGCTTTTTTACTACCACCACATTTCTATCTTCATGTTTTTTCATGCACTTGTGTTCCTTGATACTGCCATGCATGCTTTAGTGTACTTGGTTGCATGTGGCAGCGGAGATGCTCTACAATATAAGACTTCACCTGGTTTGGGTGAGCATCAGTATGCAGCTAATTGAACTAGTTTAGAAAAGGTTTCTGAGAAACATCGGGTGTTTTAAAAGGTGAAGGTATTGCTCTACTATCCTCCATGGACAAAACTTGGGTTTGAAGGCGAATGAATGAATGAGGAGGAATATTTGTGGTTATTATTAACATGATCATCTTTTAGAGAAAAAGATCACAGCAAGATTTTTCTTCAAGTGTATTTGTAGAGAATCAGTTCCAAACAAAGACAACACAATTTAAAGAAATTTTGTTTTGTGAAAGTGCCATGCTTAAATTTTTTCTTTGGGACAATATCTCATCATTTATGCTTGAGGCTGTCTTGTGCTTGTACTCTGCTTTCTGTCACTGGCTCAATATTTATATTATCTAATCTGCAAATAGCACATTTTTGTGATTACATTAGGAAAGAAAGGGTATGTTGTCAACACTCATCCTCATAGTCTGTATGAATAGGATAGAGTTTAACAGCCAAGTCAATGAGAATGTCACTGTTGGGGTTTCTGCTGCTTGCAACCAAGTGGGAATGAAAATTAGCACTAATAAGTCTGAAGTATCATGTTTCTACAGAAACCCAAGGCAGTGCACACTACAAGCAAGCGGAAATACAGTTTGCCAGGTGGAGAGGTTCAAGTGCCTGAGGGTGATATTTAGGAGTGACAGGAAACAAAACAAGGAGATTGATACAAGGAATAATAAGGGAAAGCACTTCTGCATGAGCCTTATCACTTTGTGGTCATAAACAGGCAGCTTTCAAATCCCACAAAGCTGTCAATTTTTAAATCTGTCTTTGTTCTGATCCTCACCTGGTCATGAATCTCACCTAATGACTGAAAGTGTACTACCTCAAGTGCAAGTGGGAGAGATGGGATTTTTGCAAGGAGTTTATGGCATGACACTTTGTAACAAACTGTAGGTGAAATTTGTAAAACCCTGAATGTTAAGCCAATTTATGAATGGAGAGATCCTAGCTGGATTAGTTCAGCCATGTGGCCAAAATGTCCCAGGAAAGATTGGCAAGGCAAGTTGTGCTGGTCACACCAACGGAAAATGGTGAAAAAGTCATCCAAGCAGCAGGTGCAGTGACTACATCACGGAACTTGCTTGTTCCCATCTTGGTGTGAATCAGGTGGAACTATCTGAGATTGCTGTTGACCATGAGATATTTCAAGTTGTTGCTGCACCCATGAAGGAAAGCATGAAACTGTATGAATTAGCAAAGCATGCTTCAAATTTTGCAATTACCTTTCCATCACGTGGTTGACTTATTATTGGATGCTCATCAAACTTTTTCTTCTTTTTTACAAACTGTTCCAGAAAATAACTTTCCATGTTGATATGTAAGTATGATATTTTTTGGCATGCTTACAAATCTAGTTACCTTTATACAGACATCGATGAATGCTTGGAGGGCTTGGACAATTGCCATCCTACTAATGCTGACTGCAAAAACAGCATTGGAAGCTTTTCATGTGCATGTCACAGCGGTTATAGTGGTGATGGAATTGACTGCATCAGTAAGTATTGGAGCACTTCTTTCATTTTCCAGTAATTTTCATCATTCTGTGCCATAATTTTAACAAAAACCTCACCCATCGTGTTCATATTTGTATATGTTGTAATGGAATCTGTAGCTTATGTTTGCAGTTCATTCAACTGTAAAAAGCATAATTTGCTAAAGTAATATCATGACTAGCTTATTGTTTGTGTTTGAACCAGCTCTGCAATACTTACCTCTTCTTTAGTCTAGTGGGGAAAGAATTGCTCAGTGTTGGGGTGAAAAGTAACTACCCATATAAAAATCATTGAAAAGAAAAAAAGCTTCAAAAGAATTGATGCTGTATAGGCATTCATTGAGATATCATTTGTAGCATATTTGTTCGAACCCAAGTCCTCAACCATGGTTAGCAGATTTGTTTGAACATTGGTGTTGATATTAGATACGACCAAAAGTTTGAAACAAATTCTATGAACTTTTATTCTGCATTAGAAGTAATTAGCATAAACACCTGAAAGTTGGTGACTGTTTTGGTAATGCATGTCTCTTCATAACTGTACATTTTGAGTTTTATTAGCTAGTTTGTTTTTACCCCAAATGGGTGCATTGACTTGGACAAAAAACTAGTTACCTTTTATGCCCAACAAGATTTATTCACCCCATGTTTGCATTTCTTGTATGATCTTGCTATGAAACAGACAAAGTCAATTTCTCAATTGCACTATGGAAAAAAATAAAAACCTTCATTTATTTTTTAGTGTTTCAGCTGTATTCTAGATGTGTTTGGCAATGATTTATTTGAAACCGTAAACTTCGAGACCAAGACAGAGACCTGGATACAACTTCAAGACTGAGACTTCATCAAAAATTCCGAAACCGAGACTGGAAATTCGAGACTGAGACTAGACTTGCAAATTTGTGGATTTTGGCAAAAATTTTCATAAAAATTTTGAGATCACTTTTAAGTTGAAGTTTTTCAATATTGTGGCATTTTTCTGACCTGCTTTGGTTGTTTCTACCCGCAATACAACAAACAAAAATAATTTTGATTTATAGAAGTTTTGCTAAGCCATTTCTTTGCAATGTTCAAAGTCTCAAGGCAATAAGCTGTGACCAAGACCTGTAATCTTTGAGGCCAAGACTGACACTTGCAAAAATGAGTCTCGAGATGAGTCTGAGACCAAGTCTTGAACTCCATCTTCGGTGTTTGATTACAATGGTAGCTCTCAAGCAATTGCCAAGTACCTTGTTTTCAGTCTAGAACAGAGTCACAGTTCTTAACTATTTTAGGCACACCTCCTTTGGTGTTAGTCATTGATACATACATCTCGGCTAACCTCAGGATCAAACACAAAATATTGAAAAATTATTTATTTACCATTTTCCTGTTTTTCAAGAGTGTGTTGCTACCACACTTGTGCCTCCCTTGCAAACTTTTCATGCCCCTCAGTTTAAGAACCAAGGGTCTAGTCTAGAAACTAATGAAATGGTGGTCATGAAACTGCATCATTATTTTTTTAACTGCTTCACGACAGTGTTTGTGTGGAGAAATAGAAGGTAGGTTCAAAAGACTCTTTGTTAGAATTGGATTACAGCAGGTTCACCTTTACAAATGGCCAGATATTTAGTTGCATGCAGCAATTGATGGAACCAGATACATTTAGTCAGATGAAAATAATACAAAGATTTTCTCTACCAGATAGAACATTTTATGTCACAGGTCCCTCAAAACACTGAAACATCTGTTGAGGCTATTCTCAAGTCTAGGGGCAGGCCAGCTCAAAATAACACCCTCCAAAAAAGGCAACATTTATGCACGGAAAAGTCATTACAAACAAAAAGTTTTTTTTAAATTTCCAAAGTGAGAAATAGAAGATAGGTATGTTAAAAAAGAAAGTCGAATCAGATGAGAAACTTGTTTGTTGAACCAGTTACCAATGCACCACTAAATAATCAGTTAAAGTTTCTTAAGTACTATGTATAAGAGTAAAGCTGAAGAAAGAAAAATCTGTGAGCAGCAAATATGGGGAAATTTTGCAGTTTTTTGACCAAGCCTTAAGCCTACGACTGGGAACAACTTTAAAAAAGCCTCTCTGAGGATACAAACAAGTGTGGAAATGAACTTCTTGCACAAAATACAAGTTACCTGTTGTGGGATTGGCCCTGAAAGGGATGCATATATTCTTCTCTGCATTAATTTTTGTTTTTATGGTCCAGATCAGCCAATACTTAAAATGCAGGCAGAAGAGAGGCTTGTTTAGTTTTTAACACATTGAACACTGGGTGGCTTCCCTTCCACTGTTACCTGGTGGTTTTGGCAGGAAATTCAAGTGCTGTCTGCTTTTGCAGAAGACAGATACTGCTAGGTGTTTTCCAGCTTTAGGCTAAAACAATAAGCATGGTGAACATCGTTTGGCCTTTACACTAATCAATTGCCATCATATCAAACCTTTTCCAAAACCTTTTAACTCATTTGGTGTGACGCTATGGCATTGTGTCTCGTATCTTACCATGCAAACTGGTGTCGCAAATCTGTATCGTATCTGGCCGCATTTCATTATATAGCGTAAAGTGTCTTGCTTGAAACTGCTTTGGTGGTTTTCGATTCATCTTTAATAAACTATAATTTATGAACCAGAGGAGCAACAGAAAAATCTGAGACACGAAAAAGCTTCATTTGTGCCACATGCGATGATATAGGTTTTTATTTCTGCGGCATGACTGTAACATATTACAGAGCACAACCACAGGTACAGCACCTCATTGGTACGACCTGTTCAAAAAGGATTGATAAACGATTTGAAAACGAATTTGTTGAAATTGTGGTACTATACTCAATACGACAGTCTTTTCACTGTGATTTGTTCACAGTAAACCACAACATATATCACTTTGTTGGCCTGGAGTGTGGGCACAGAATGTAATAGATTGCAATGCACCAGTAAAAACAATGATTTGTGATATGCCAAAAAGCAAGTAATTGTGGTACGACACACAAAAGTGAATCTATATGTTTCAAAGTGTGGTATCATGCACAGTGAGACCTCACATGTAGAGCTGTACAGCCTGGTGTCTTTGCGTTTAGCACACTTCCTTCACAATTTGCACTTTCGATGAGGCCCTTGTTGGGCTGTTGCTGTAATATCGCCATTTTCACCAAAGATGCATTTCACATTTGAACCTAGAAATACTCTCTATTTTACCTGAAATGTCCAAACAAAATAAAAAGTTTAGCAGCACGAAATTGACTGTAAACCAATAATGCTGGATTTCAATGTGAAATGTGTTTATCAGAGTGTGAAACTGTGGTGAACACTCAGTAATATGGCAAACAGCTACTCCACTTATCTCTTAATTTTCTTGAGTTGTGTGAACTCCATTGACCAAGAAACAAGCTTGACCAGTTTCTCCCACCAGTCATGAACCACCGGCATGATCAATTTGGTAGATGTTGAATGCTGTTGGCAGCAAGGCTTTGGCTTTGCTGGTAGCCTTTTGAAAGTGTACTCTATAACATGGGCCACTCCCTCATGCATGCGGTCTACACACGTTGCGATGCGCAGTCTCTCCCATATGCATGTTAAGTGTTAGGCTTGCCTATCGGAGCCACTTTTTATCAAAAGTTTCACTTTTTTTGAGACAATTAAAGCAGCTAACACTGGCATTAGCCAATTAAAGTTTATCCAATAAGCCTAAATACACTTTCGTAAAGGTTTATAATACATTATTTCTTGCTTTTCTAGCAACTGACAGCGTATCCAAGCACTTACATTGCACAAAATCACAGTTACTGCTGATGGGCCCTGGTCCCACCTAGGTGGACCAACTGAAAAACATGCTTTCAAGCAGCCTCTGAATCACAAGGAGTTAGCATTCCCATTCCAAAACCTAATATTCTGTAAACTCAGTTCAGGACTACATTTATAATTGTTCCCAGCAACGTCAAATGAAAAAATGTTTTGGACAGCAAAAACTAAATTTGTGTAGGTGAAAACAGCTGCATGGAATCGTTCCTACGTAGTTTTACACACCCTAGTACTTAAAGTGTTAAGCGAGAGCACGGCGTCCAAAAAGTTTGCCAACCTCCGGAAGTTTAGAAAAGAATACTTATGATCTGCTCAAGACTGCTTGAACTGAAGTGATCATTGTAACCTAGTGTTTTTACATGAAAGCATGCTGTAACTAAATCATTGGAAGTCAACAATATGGTTAAATACTTCTGAAAAAATCTGAATTACTTTCAATGTACAGAACACAGTCAACTGTAGATGAAAGAGCTGTAGTTTGTTTGACCAAGAAAATGTTTTTGGTCTTTTTGCCTGGGTAAAAAACTAGTGTTTTTTAATTTTTCTTCGGGAAAAGATAACCAAAAATTTCTATATGATAATATACTTTGGCCTGGAATTACCCTAGAATCAAAAGACCAAGAAAATACCTTAGCTTGTTTCGGAGATAATATAAACTTAAAATTTGTTTTTTTACCCCATTTGACTGACTCAAATAATTCAGGCCTGCAATAGCTCAATGGTAGAGTGGTTGCTTCTCACTTGTTAGGTTGGGTGTTTGATCCACAACACCAAAGTGAGTCAAGAGTAGCACTCCTTAGGCATGAACGTTCACCTCAATTCCCCAGCAATTAACAAATGTCAGGTTTTTGCTAAACAGACCAAAATAATAATGTAAATTGCAAAGAAAGACCAAAATAATAATGTAAATAATGTTGAAGATCAAAAGCAAAATTGATGTGCCCATTTTGCAAAAGATATTAACATAATGCAGAAAATAACAGTTAAACCACGCAGTGGATGAGTTCATTGGTTATGGTAAAATTCTTTTCACGGTGTGAATGGCAAGTTAGCTGATTGTGGCTTGGTCAGCTTATATGTTTGACAGATCAGGTTTCTTGTAAACATGGCAAGTCAACTCATCGTTGAGTTTAATGGTTGTACTTTAATTCGTGCGTCTTGAAAATTGTGTTATGGCATTTTTGATGGAAGTAATTCAAGATTTCAATCCAGATTCTGCTCCTTTGTTAGCTGTACTTCAACTCTTTGCAAGAAAGTAAATGATGGATAAATGTTTCAAGATAGTTGCACAGTTGCTTCACTAATGGTGTTTTTCAACAAGCCTCCACATAGCAGTTTGTCATTCAGGCTCAAACATTTGAGTCATATGTATGGCATTATTGTGATACCATCGGTGACATAATGTGTTTGACATCATCTTACTTCTGTCATTTTCAAGAACAAAAAATCAGACTGAACAATTCATTCAAGAAAAAATTGTATACCAACTGAGTAGGTAAAGTGGCACAAGTTGGCTGAAGATATCCTCCCAAAATCATATAAATACTAAATACACTGTGATGTCAAGTTATCCATGAATGCTAAAGAATGCTTTGTAACATATCTGTTTTTCACAAAAAATAAGGAGAATATTTAGGTTGTGAAAATATTGCTTTTGCTTTTCTATTTATCTGCTTGTTTACTCCATGCTGTTGAACAAAGTGAATTGATTTTGTGACAGGCTTGTCACAATCTGGCCAGTAAGGAATTAACAAACAAAAATTGATACCTAAAACTTCATGCACACATTTCTTTGGAATATTTTATTTGACAGGTACAGTGTATGCACATTGCACATGTCATGCTTGCAACACATAGAGCATACTTTATTGCATACACAATGTGTAAGTGACAGATTGCAGAAATAGTCAACCTGAAAGCGCTCATTTATAAACAGGAAAAAAACAAATGCACAAAACAATGTTTCTGCATTCATGCAATTACTGTTTTTATGTTAGAATGATTATTATCAACGTTTATGTCCAGTGATGGGATTCAACTGGTTTGCAAGAACCTGCTCTTGGAATTTCTGTAATCCCTAGAATTGATTGTTGGCTGAAGTCAGGGCTTCTTAATTTTTACCCAATAAACACCTTTTACATATAACTTATTTTGGCAAACCTCTCATTGACCTGTTACTAACTTTTAATAGTGAAAAACAAAAATAAAATCAAGTTTGACTAAAATTTCGTTCGAACGAGAACGCCATCACAAAGGCTACACTGACAACAATCATTGCTAGCTGGCTTTTTCCATGTATGCAGATACCATAGCTGTTAGGATTTGTTGTTAGAGAGAGAACCTGTTGTTAGTGAGTCCTGGAGTGAGAGAACTTGTTTTTAAAAATTTTGCATCCCACCACTGATTATGGTCTATGAAACAGAAGTGATAAGCAATTAAGCACTTTCAGCCTCTGTTTTCACTAAAATTTTATCAATTTCATCTTTTCACTTAGGGAGATTGATGATTGTGTACTATGCAGCCATAAAGTGATTCTTAAGCAAAAATGTCTGTTGGTAAATGGTTGTCTGGGTGTTGTTTTGATTTTTCTGCCAGCCACTGCCCAGTTTTAATTTTTTATTTGATTGTGAAGAAAAACTCAAGTTTGCTTAGCAAAGCATGTAAGTAGTTCAAGCTAGTGGCACAGCCAATGATTTTTTGAGCATGTGTGTCCCTATCGAATTGCTTTAATATCTGTAACTTAAGAGTAAATCTGTGTTGCATGGGTTTCAAAACACAGCCAGGTGCTTACTTGTCTTTCCAGATATGCTTGGTTCTTTTCATAAACACCTAATTACACATTAGAGAAACAATTTACTGCTGCACATGTATATGTGTGTAGTATGTGCGCATGCATTCAGCGTGTATGGATGTAGTTTGTATAAATATGTGTAGGCCTATGCATATTGTTGTAGTATGTTGCCTTATGCATACATGCAGGCCTATGCCCTACTGGAATTTAAGGCACTTTTCAATGTGGTTTTGTTTGCGACAGACAAAAATTTAGCACATTACATCAAAAACTTGTAACCATCCATCTGCCACTTTTGGAGTTTCATGCAAAAGACAAATTTGCATTGGAAAATTTTCTGCTTGCAGGAAAATGTTGTAGTAAACCTTGCATAACAAAATGCTAGATTCCACTAAAGGACTCATGTATGCATGCAAGTATGTATGATCTACACGCATAGATCTGCAGTCTACATTGTGGGTACATGTGTGCATGTAGCGTGTATTCATGCATGTAGACCTATGTGTGGGTGCGTGCATATATATAGCTGCACATTCAGGCTGCTTTACATGAAACTCACTTGGGCTGTACTTGAAAAGCAGGTTGTAAGCCACCCTATCATCTGTATAATATGCTGTTGTTAAAATTTAATCAGAAGCAAATTAGTAAAACTTTTTACTCATCTGTGGCAGAAGTGGATTGTTCCAATTTCCTGAGTATGTGCAATACTACAATTAGCAGTTGCTTGGAAACCACTGATGGTTTTGCATGCTTGTGTCTCTCTGGGTTGACTGGTAATGGTGACAATTGTACAGGTAAGATTATGTAGCCCAATCCATAAACAGAGATTAAGTTACATTTTTGCATAGCTAAGTTACATTTTTGCATAGCTAGCTATGGTTCTAATCTTAATAAATACTATGCAGTTAAAATCACTGCAAAGTTTTAATTTTAAGAAAGTTCTAATTCATGAATCACTGCATCAGCATTGATAGGAAGTTGCAAAAAGATCATGCTACTTATGTATATTCTTATGCTGATTGTATAAGTGATGGCTTATTCCAGTATTTGTTAATCATGTGTATGGTGCACCAATGTGTTCACTGGGGAAGTACTTCTCAACCAGCCGACTGTAAAGCAGTCGAAAATGTTATATTACAAAAAGTGAATGACTTCGTCAATGTGTATTGAGAATTACTGAGTTGCATTTTAAGCTGGTGGTCGTAGGCTGTTACTCTCTCTGATTGTCATTTTGTCAACTGTCACTTTTCTCTATGTGACAGTCATTTTTCATTGTGATTACATTTCCAAGCTTTGCTTGGAGCCAGCACAACTATCTGAGAATGCTGTAAACTGTGAGGTATTTTGAGTCCTCCTAGGGCTGCTTCTGTGACCTTCCCCAGAAGAAAAGTGGCATGAAAATTGATGAACAAAATCATTGTTTTGGGGAGGTCAGTGTTTGGTCAGGCAATATGTTTTGTTGCACAGTATTTTTTATAAATTTTTTGATGATGATAAGACAGAATTTGATAGAGTTCCTATATCTTCATCAGTGGCGGATTAAGGTTGTTTGAGTCCCCTGGCTGAAATTTAGAAAGGGGTCCTTTCTAGATATACAGGTATATATATATATATATATAACTGTCATTAATGATGCAAAAACACTAAATGAACTAGGGACTGGGAGCTCCCTAAATGGGGGTAGCCCCTGACTGTAGCCCAGTCAGCCCCTCTTAATCTGCTACTGCTCTTCATTTTTAAAGGAAAGCCAACAGATATGACCAAAGAAATGATACGTATCCTTTATTACTCTTTTACGCAAAAAGTGAACAACTGAGTAGCTATCAAGTTGCCCAATGCCCTGTGCGCTGAACCATTTGTTTTAATGCAAATGTTGTTTAAACAACATGTTTTACTGTGATAATCAGCCTTCACAAATCCAGTTTTTTTTTCAGTTACAAATTTGCAAAACCAGTTGCAAATTCCAGTTACAAATCCAAGCACTTCTTTCGCTGCTTACACATAGCTGCTGATAAGAAACAGTGTAACTCATATAATAAGCAAGTGATATTCCAAACCCAAAACAAGAAACTCAATGTCATCGTTGTAGTTGTCAATGCCCATATGCAGAACTTCACAATCTTGTGGCACCTTACTTGTGGTTATTGAAGTCAAGGAAATTTAGTTTTCCAACTCCAGTGTTGAATGACGAGGAGATAGTAATTGTACATTATTTATTCTTGTAACACAGTGTTCCCAACCCCAGGCCCGCGGACTCATTTGAGTCTGCTTAAGGCTTTGGTTGAGTTTGCAGGATGATTTAATTTGGGAAAACAACTTTGCTTTAATGCCATCTACTTTATGCAATGGAAGTGTTTATTCGCACAGTGTTTGTTACCGCATACTCTTGCTTCTGCTGCAACAATGCACCTAGCTCGTGTGAAAAATTTTGTTGTTCCACATGGTATTCGTACATTTTGATACAGTGTAGTCAGGAACTTAAGTGTAAAGTTGTTGTCTATACTATGGTTAGCTTTTACTGTCTTAGTTTATTGTGACTGATTGAAAGCAGATGCTTGAATGTAACAACTTGAAACTTGCATTTGCTTCAAGGGAAGTAAACCGTATTATCCAGCCAAAATGCCTGTTATGCATAGAAGTCTTTGATCACAGCTCTGTCAAAGAAGCTGCACTATGTCAGCATCTTGAGTCTATGCATGTAAAATACATCAAAAACAACTTTCAGATTTTTAAAGAAAAAGAAACATTAGTGAAGTTGCATTTGATTTACCAATTTACTTACAAGTACTGTAGCTTGTGAAGTCGCATTGATTGTCAATTTACTTGGAAGCATTGTAGCTTACTCCATGTGCTTCTTTTTTTGTTGCTTGGAAAATTTCATGAACAAAAGCTTCTAATTCCACACAGCAGGAGAGAGTTTGGTTAAACGACCAGCCATAAAAAGGGCAGGATAACATACAGTGACTCCGTAGCTAATACAGTATGGTTCCTTTATCAAACAGAACTATCAAGTAGCATGTCCAAGAACTCTCAGTTGATATTCTGCAAGAAACTATTGCTACTGCAGAGTGAAGTGGAGATTTTATTTTACAGTTGAACAAGAAACAAATTTAGAAAATGATTTAAGGCTAATGGTTAACGAGCGATACCATGTGACCAAGGTCAACGTGGAACAATTCTTCTTTGTTGTTCACTTGCCAAACATACCACAAGAGAAGAAATATTTAAGAAAGTATATTCCTTCATGAAGAGATTAACATTTTTTGTGGACTGACTGAAAGTCTGTTAATGCCCTTGACGTGACAATTTAACAAAAAACAATTTATCGAACTGACAGTTCATCAAACCGACAGTTAGTTGAACCAACAGATCATCGAACGACACTTCATCGAAAGACACTTTATCAAACGACACTTCATCCAATGACAGTTTATCTATGGAGCGACAGTTTATCGGGCGACAGTTTATCGGGCGACAGTTTATCGGGCGACAGTTTATCGGGCGACAGTTTATCGGGCGACAGTTTATCGGGCGACAGTTTATCAGGCGACAGTTTATCAGGCGACAGTTTATCAGGCGACAGTTTATCAGGCGACAGTTTATCAGGCGACAGTTTATTGATCGAGCAACAGTTTATCAAAATGACTTTGTGACAGTTTCAAAATGACAGTTTATCAAAAAAACGTTTGAAAAACACACATACAATGAGTTAATTGAGTTTTATTAAACTCACTACCAACGTTTTAAATGTGCACATACAATAAATTAATCAAATTTTATTGAACTCAATACCGGCGTTTTAAATGCATGTATACAATGGAACGAATTTTATCAACGGAATATGTAAGGCGTTTTGATAAATGCACATTTCAATCACATCCATTTATTTAAGGTACATAGCAGTGGCATATCCATTCCAGGGCATGGCAGGCAAGGCTCGTGCCAAGAGTGCCACTTCAATTAAGGCGCAAAAAATGTTTGACAAAAATTAAAGTTGTTTGTTTACAACTAACATTTTGCGCCCCATATAACCATATCTGCAAAGCTACATCAGCACAACCAGTGCTTTTTTAAGCCGTTTTTGGGAGTCGAAACGACACCCTAAAATTTTGCAATGACACGCTACATTCTGAAAGCCTGATATGGCTTTGCTTTGTATCAGAGTAAAACGATTTGAGATAAGCATGCACATGGCTATTGCAACAGATGGCTGGAATGTTATGGGCTGACACAATTTTCTGGTGCTGAAGTTGGAAGCGAAAATTGTAAGTTTGGTGTCTGTGCATAGTCATGCGCATCACTTTACTATACAGCTGCAGATTTGTACAGTATGGGATACGAAACTGCGAAAGCACTTTAATGCAATTGTGGAAGTGTTTAGTGTTTCACTATTTCGATCAGCTTGCCTGGTGATGCATCAGACTACAATGAAGACAAAAGGTTGGCAGTTGCAGCACGCATACAAAGCAAGGTGGTTGTTGAGTGAAGCAACAGTGAGAGCTGTGAGGAGATTTTGGCTTTTTGGGCCGCACTGAAGCAGCTGTCAGGAAATAAAAATGATGCAATGTGTGTTGTTTCACGTGACTTATAAAGACAAAAAATTTCAACATGGTGCTTTCCTATTGTCAACATTGGCACCTCACCAACAGAACTGAACAGTTTTTCAGGCGGGATGTTTTGACTTTGAGGTTTGCACAGGCGAAAGCTTTGATAGAACTGTGCATCAATAAGCTCTTGTGGTGCTTCTGCTAAATCCTAGCTTAAAGCTAATTGCAAAAAGTTTGGTAGCAAATTAGGGGAACTTGGAAAGCTGGATGATTTGGCTAACTCATGTGTGTCAAGTGGCATGGCATTTTGGAAGGGTGCCGAAAGATTAGCAAATTGATGGTCCCCATACACAAAAAGAGACAGGAGTGAATGAACCAACTACTAGGGCATCTCTTTGCGTCGCCTAAGAAGAGTATATGCTACGATGCCGTGAAAATAATGGAACCAAAGCTGAATGATAACCAGTGTAGTTTTTGTCACGGCTGTAGCACTACAAAAGAAATTTCTACTTCCCAGCAAGTTTCCAAGAATTCCTGCGAACATGCCAAAGACTTATACAAGTGTTTTGTCGACTTGGGGAAAGTATACGGCGGGGTTTCCCGTGAAAAGCTTTGGGTGATGTTGTGGGAGTGCGGTGTTGACAGGTGCCTATTGCTGGCTGTCAAGTAACTACATTACCGTTCAGAAGATTGTGTCCCTTTTGATGGAGTTAAAAGTGCAATCGTTCAGTGTTGGACTCAGACAATGGTCTGTGCTGTCACCACTCCTCTTCATAGTCTATATCAGGATTCTGCATACTATGACCCGAGCTCCAAATTCGACCTACGAAGCCATTTCACCCGACCGCAAAACAGATTTTGCCAATAATGAAGAAATAACGTATTTACAAAAAATGTGTTGATTTGGTAGAATGTGACATATCCCGAAAATCACTTTACGCAAGATGTCTGGCCTTCGAACTGTTTTGCAATAGTTAATGTGGTTCTCCCCAAAAATTTGATGACCCCTAGTCTATATGAATTGGCTAGACCAGAGGTGTACAACCTTTTGCTATTGCCGACGCCACTACTTTTATTTTTAATGAAGTACGGCAGCCAATGAGTTCGAGTGATATTTGTTAGATACGTTTAATTGAAGAATATGTTATATCTAGCATGTGTCATTTACTTGTGCCTAATGGGTATAATAAAATGTCAAACATTTTAACGAATTTATTAAAATAAAAGTTTGGTTGACTGATTCGTGTCGACTGATTTTCTTGTCATGCATTAGTTTTGCTTCAATATATGCCAGCACGGCCGCCAAATCTTATACTTTAAATAACATGTACACGGCCACAAATTTCATTATCAATGGCCGCATGTGGCCGTACGGCTGCAGGTTGTGCACCACTGGGCTAGACAGTCACACATGCGACAAGGGTGTCACTGTTGGGAACTGCAGGATGAACCATTTGTTTTTTGCAGACAAATTAGTACTGCATGTGTGGATCTTCAGAACAGGGTCTTCAGTGTGCATTTGATTGTTTTTCTGCTGCGTGTGACCAAGAAGGAACGAAAATCAACTCTAAAACATTGAGGTATTATGTCTTGCCAAGGCAGTGTTTCCTGGGCAGATGCCCAAGGCAGTGTTTCCTGCAAGTGAGCACAAATACACTGCAGCAGATGGAGACTTCAAGTACCTGGGGATGGTATTCCCGAGTGAAAAAAGTCGGAACAAAGGGGTTCATACATGGATTGGTAAAGCAAACACAGTTTTGCATGAGCTTTATTGCTGTGTGGTGATGAAACAGGGGCTTTCAAACAAGGCAAACTTTTCAGTTTTTAAATCTTTGTTCCGATCGTCACCTGTGGTCATGAATCTTAGGTGAAGAATAAACAGCAGAGATGGGATATTTGCGAAGAGTTCTCAGTGTGACACATCGTGACCAAGTGCACAGGTTTGAAAAATGTAAAGCCCAGCATGTCAAGCCACTTCCCTGAATCGATAGATCCCAGCTATGTGAAATCGGCCATATGTTAAAAATCTTCCAGGAAAGAATGGCGAACTAAGTCCTTCAGGCTACAGTCTGCACCCATGGGAAAGGGGCCCAAAGTTTGGCCAAAGACCGAGTGGCGTAATTACATCTCTGACCTTGCTTGGTCCCATCTTGGTGTGGAGCTAGCAGAATTATCTGATATTGCGGTTGATTGTGAGGTATTTTGGGTCCTCCAAGGGCTGCAGGCCCCACGACTTTCCCAAAAGGAAAAGCGAGCACGAAAATGGGAAAATGAATGAATGTGCAGGCCTACATTCAACCTTTCTATTTATGAAATTGTCTTTAGTTTGTTTGCTAAAAGTGCATGTCGTATTCAAATAATTAAGCATATTCGGATGGAAAGTTGCATTTTTGTGAAAGTGCATTAAAAGTACTGTATCAGACATAGAAGAGAAAATGGTGTTGACACCCTAAAGCTCCACCACAACACCCTTTCAAACACCTTAAAAAAACCTTGAGCACAATGCACTTATCTAATGCAGTAAAGTCGGGCATGTTAGGCCAGCACCATCCAGTATTTTGACAAACTGGTATTGTGTCACAGCATGAAGGGTAGACATTGTGACAGAACAGGAATGCTCGCTTGCTATGTCTACAAGACCTCGTCCTTTTGACTCTATGAAAGGCTAAAAGTCAGTCTGTGCTTGTAGCGTTTCAGGCAAGAGGATAATTGGTTAGAATCTGGTTGAGATGAGTTTTAAGTTCGTACTTGTGAGAATCTTAATGTTACACAAATAACTACTGTTAAAAAACTTTAATCAGGCTCTACTGGCACTAAATCATAAAAACACGTTAAAAACTTGCCAACGTTTCAATAATTCATACAACTATCTTCATTAGGGATAAAAATGAAATGCCTTGAGATGCGTGCACGGATGTTACAAAAATTGTGCGCTCCAGGTGGCACAGTGTTGATACGAACTTGGGAGGCAGGGAACACTGATTCAAAAATAAGACAGTAATAACAAAAGAATGATGAACCAAGTAGTGCAAAGAACAAAGGAAATAAAAAAATTATAATGTAGACTATTGTAACATAAACCAGTAGATGACAGGAAACAAGTCTGATGGTTTTTCATTCATTGTGTCGTTGTCGCTATTGATGTGAAAGGATTTGATAAATCAGTGCGTGTAATAGTTGGATTCAAATTCCAAGACTTTTGAGTTGTCCCAATCCATTCTGCGATTTAGATTGTGTGTTGCACATCGTTTATTTTTATGTCCGCTTTATGTTCTTTCTGACGGGTTTCAAGGCTTCTTTTGGTTTCTCCAATGTATCTTCGTTCTGTCCACCACTTGGTTCGCCATTCTTTTGTTTTTACTGTTGTATCTTTTAATCAGTGTTCCTTGCCTCCCGAGTTCTTATCAGCATGGTGCCACCTGGAGCGCACACATTTTGTAACATCTGTGCTCGCATCTCACGGCATTTCGTTTTTAGCCCTGATGAAGATAGTTGTATCAACTATCGAAACGTTTGCAAGTTTTCAACGTGTTTTTATGTTTTTAGAGCCAGTAGAGCCTGTTTACAGTTTTTATCGAAATCCTGGCATCTCATAAGCAGAAAGATAACTACTGTTAAGTTCCCACAGGTTTACAAATTGTTCAAGCTGCTGCAGCCTACCCCGACTTTACGAAAATTATTTGGTGGCATCTAGTGCCTGCTAAATGGCTAAACACAATGCCCTAGCTCAAAGACTAAGGAAGAGAATCTGAGTTAATGGTTAGTCTTTGAAACACCAGCTAGTATCGTTGTCGTGCCAATTCACCGAGAAATGTTAACTCATCAAATAAGAGATTTTTTATTCTTGTTTAAAGCTTGAGTACGCAATGAAAGCATTTTTTCCAAATCTTTGAGTTGCTTTGCAAATAGTGCTTACGATGGCATTATTTGTTGCAAGCAGTCCTTCAGTGAGAACAGAATCTGATGGCATTATGACTTCATACCTCTGAGCCTCAATGAGCCATAACATATTGTGTTATCTCCTGTAGCTTTGATGAGCAAAGAAAGGGATGAAACAGAGAGAATTGACTTAGACGAAATCATAGATGAAATTGATTCAATAAAAGCATGGAAAGTGTTGTTGCAATTAGCAGATTGCATTATTTAAACAAGAAAAGGCTTGATATATTGATGTTTCGATAGAACTGTGTTTTTCAAACAGAAGTAATGAAATGACATGACTTGCATTTTGTGCCATCCATACCATCCAAAGTAAATGTTTTTCATTAAAAAAAGAAATTGTTGCTTCGTACTTGTAGTTGCAGTGTGCTGTGTGATTTTTTAGTAAGATTTGCAATTTGTTCAGCCATTACAATGCACAAATTATGATCACATGTTACTAGTTGAAAGTTATTATATCCAGTACAGAATTATGTTGTGGTCCTTATGGATAAGTCATATTATATTTGCTGAAACGTTTAAAACAAAAATAAACACATTTTCTGTTTCAATATATTTGTTAATTTCATGGTTTATCTTTCGTAAAAATTGTGCAAAGGATACATATTTAAATTTTGCCACTGGCGCCAATTAGCATAGATGCGCCCCTGGTACATCTTAATTATTTAAATATTAAATTGTGTGCAGTTGCTCAAAGGTAGCTGTTTATAACATGATTGTGTTGAGATGGCGCTCTCATAAGGCTGTCTTCCTCAGTTGTGGATAGTACACAACATTTATATTTTAGGTGTTCTTCACATTTTCAGTCAGTTATACATTTTTGAGTTTTGTTACTGACATACATAAGACCTTTAAAAGCCACTTCCGTTCTCACTTAAAATTAACTCCTTTCTAAACTATGTAACAATTACTCACAATTGCACCTTTCACTGCTGTTCTGACCTCAGGTCTTGATGGTTCAGAGTCCTCCCAACTCTCAGTCGATACCAAGGAAAGACAAGAACGGACTTTGCATTTGCAATAAATTAAGCAGAGAGTTATGACTTTATGACTGCAGCTGTGTATTGCAGCACGGGGACCACTCTGCAATAATGTCTTGCAACATTTAAATCAGATATGCCATTTCGATAAACTGTCAATTTGATAAATATAATGTTCGATAAACTGTTGTTCGATAAATTGTTGGTTTGACAAACTGTCGTTCAATTCAAGTTTACAGCGTGTTTGTCATAAACCTTGTACCTTTGACTTTGTCATCGAGCAAATCGGGGCTTTTAATTTAAATTGTTGTGGTTCATTATTAGACATAGATGAATGCACTGAAGGCAGCAGCAACTGTGATGGGGTTGTTGGAGTTTGCACGAATACTTACCAGTCATTTAATTGTTCATGTCCTACTGGCTATTCTGGAAATGGGACTAGTTGCACAGGTAAAAGTAGTTTTTTTTGTAATTGTTGCTGATATGTGAGAGTGTAAGCAGTGATCATCTTCACTTTTTTACCGTTATTCAAAAGTGTTTTCATCACCTGACGGACCAGATAAGTCGCACGCAGCAAGTTACTGTTTTTGACCTGTGTGACAGCTGGTTTTTCGATCACCCAAGATTGCATATTATTTGGTTTTATCTCAATCGTTTAAAATTTTGGAACAATCCAAAGCAACAAGTACCAATGCTGTTTCACATACACCAAGTCAGTTTCAGTTTGAACGCTGTCTGCAACAACTCAAAAATGTTGCGCTTTTGTCAAAACAGTGTTTTTTATGATTGTGAATGTCGGCACGCAAACTGAAATTTTGAAGCATATATCGGCCTTGCTTGCTGTAGTGTTAAGTGTAGAATTGCCTGTTTCTGGAACATGTAATTTGAGCAAAGCGCCCTTCATGTTGTAGCTAAATTTAAATATCGATGTTGGATAAACATCATTGTGCAGCCTATGTTTTCAAACGATATTCGACACAGAAATGTGTCTTCAGTTTTTTCAGAAATCAATTGCGATCTCTTCTAAACAATAAACTTACACAAACACTGTGAAACAGCATGCTTGAAACAACAACCGTGAGGTAACGCAATGACAAGCCATAAAAAGCAATGCCTGACAGGAAAATTTGGTGAGTTTCCTGGAACCCAGTTACAAAGTCGAAACAGCAGCTTAAATTCAAAGAGAGAGGCTCTATCTATTTACTCAGCCATGGTCAATGTGTTTGCTTCCTGTAAAAAAATTTGTTGTTGCAAATGTATTCTGATTGTACTTGTACAAGTTGTATTCAGTGAGAAAAATTGAAAAAGTTGCACATGTTTGCAAGAATGTGCAAGAAAATTCGTGATTCTGGTTCATTGCTTTTCGCAAATGAGCATTATTCACATTATTCGTATGAGCTTGTCAGAGTAAGATACATGTGGCTAGTGACACAAAAGTTGCAATATTGTTTGAAAGCATCAGCAAAGAATATAAACAGCGATTCTTTTAAATTTTGAACCTAATTTGTCATTTTGTTGCCTTGTTTGCTTTCCATTTTTGTATTTATCAGGTATCTTAGCAACAGTGCAAATGAAAACACAGCAATACCTTCAGAGAGTCTAAAGCTGAATGCATTTTTGAAAAGCACTTTTGTGTTTGTACTCATGTCGAATACTGGAATGACCATTCTGTACCAAGTGCTTGGAACGGCCAGTCTGTACCTGCTCCTGATGACAAAAACATGCTGAAAACAATTGCTGCAGAGATCAGCTTATTCACTGTGAAGAGTTCAAATGATTGACCTGAACAAGTTCATAACTTCCATGTCATGCAGGGTGCAATGGAACTTTCATTGATGCAAAATCAACCTGTTTATTTATATACAAGTGTACTGCAATCTAAAGCTCACTCAACAACTGTCAGCAATCAGAAACTTTGCTAAATTTGTCTTCAATTATGTTATCACTAATGAAAATTAATGGTAATCATCAATGAGAAGACACTGATAATTAGTGCAACCAATTTTTTGACTTAAAATTTTAAATATGGCTTTGTAATTTACAAATTTTGACTTTATTTTGACCTATAAATTTTCTGCGTTTGCAACTGCAATATAATTCAGCCTTAGGTGTTGAGGTTAACTGAG
>JGI24022J15233_10000231_pt1 | contig 29478 bp, 13 predicted proteins | sample Ectturendosymbi2_FD_15233 | JGI IMG/M metagenome (IMG submission 15233)
AAGCATTTATCGAAATTACACTCCTTCCCCGGAACAGATTATTAACAGGTTAAGTGAGACATCCAACAGGCGTTTAAATATGTGTTTATAACTGCTTCGTTTACGTGTTGTATTGCTGCTTGTTTTATATTTTTTCTTATCATACTTTCGATTTTAGCGCAAAGAAAAATTTTGGCGCTTTGAAACCCACCCATGAAAATTTTCTGCGTACGCCACTGCTTGAGACTGGTCTTGCTATCTATTTAATATGATTCTTGTAAACGAATTCTACCATATAGACTGCAATTCCACGCCGTATCATACTTAACTAAGGAGAGTTAAGAATAATGAGAGAATGCCTAGCTGAGAAAAGCATAGAGTTATGTTTTGTGAAGCTTGTGTTTTTATAAATATTAACTTCTGTGCAGTTTTATTTTCGCGCGACCTCTGTTTTGCTTGGACTGTGGTGAGCTTGCTAAGTCGTTAGCAGTTAACAATTTCTCTTTTTACTCGTATTCGTTCTCTGTTGCTAGTCAGTCTTACAGATCGTTTCTATTTTCTTACAGGCAAGCATTGTACATGAAATTATAAACTCACGTGAAATGTGTTACATGCTTTAGCTGTTGATTAATTTATCATGAGCAGAAAGCAAATGTCGATTGATGGAAGCAGTGTTTTTCAGCGAAGAGATCAACACTTTATTCCAATAAACCATGCAATATAATATCTCAAAAGTGCTAATGGATGGTCGCTTGGTTTAAAGAACAAAAAGGAATAAGACACGCATACTGTAAGCGCCGAGCAATCAAAATCGCTTCGAGGAAAGTTGTTAGAACGAAAGTTATACAATTCAGACGCTGCATCCAAACAACGTTCATTAAGTTAGACCTTTCCATAAGCACTAAAGCAGGGGTGGCCAAACTTTATGAACCGAGGACCGAATTCGCGACTGCCTGGCCACAGGAGGGCCAGATACAGTGCGATTTACGTGACAGGCAGCAGCCAATGTTGTTGCACTGCTGTCCACAGTCGGAAACTGGTGTTTGAAAAAGTGCGCAAGGTACTTGGCGGGCCGGATCAAACTGGTCGGCGGGCCGGATGCGGCCTGCGGGCCGTAGTTTGGCTACCCCTGCATTAGAGCAAGCAATCAAAACTAGTCAAACCGCAGCAACTTGACCACAATGGTGCCTCTCAACGCACACCTGCAGCAGTGGACGACATGCCTGGGAGGGAGAAGAAAAAATCAAAATGAAGAACTGTCGGTATTACTTACATGTAAATTGAAATTTTCTAAGAAAATGCAACGTAATTTAAAGGTTCTTGGGGCGTATAGGGAGCTAAACTAGGAGTGTGCGGTTATGAAAATTAAAGCTAAACACTAGCGTAAGTGAAATCAGGGCAATGAAGTTTTATCAAGGCAAAACGCTTATGAAGTCCATCCCCGGCTTCCTATACGCCCGTCGATGCTTTCCGCGTGCGTGTGCACTCCTGAAAGGACAACAAGAAGTGCAAAATAATCTTGGTACTCGAGTTTCTGTTGCCGAATAAATTTTTACGTTTCCATGTCTTTCAGCTCACCCAACTTTCAAGTTTGCCTCTCATGCGACCTAAGGTTCTGCTTCCAACACCGTTGCCAAACGTTCTGTTAAGTGTCTGTAACCCTGTGATTCAACCTCCAATGCCGTTGTGAAACGTTCTGTTTTCTATGTTTTTATCAACCTGCGTTGTGCAGAAAATGTGTGTTTGTCCTATGGTTCTATTGTGTCTGCGGGCACAAATACATTACATTACATAAGGCACTTGAAAATCTTAATCGAGTTAGAGACGGGTTCTTCGTCAAGGTTCAACAGAGGATGGAGCATTTCCGTTGGCTGATGGACCCACAAAACGTAACCTACATAACGCAGGAACATCCCGATTAGAAAGCACTGGAAAATTTGTTACCTACACGTTTATGGTCTTTATCCGCAGGATATGAAAAAAAACATGGGAGCAATTCTGTGAAGCGATTAATAGTGAAAAACGGGATATGCAAAGTGTGAAATTATAGCCTGTAACGAATAGAAAAAATTGTTTTTCCTCCATGAATTTGGAGAAAAAACATATCGCGCGGAAATGAAATTGAAACTACTCCAGAGCGGGCAGAAGTTTGGACTTTTAACCAAGAACAGCATGACAACTTGATGTAGCAAGAAATCAAATGCAGCAGAAAACTTGGGTTCCGCGCAAGGTTTTCACAATTTGCGTTTTATAATTACGAGCCTCAACCCAGAACTACTCAGATTATTATTTGAATAAGGTTGTAGAACTGAGGATGCGTAGTGCTCCGTGAAATCGATTTCTTATACAGGTATAAAAATCTGCAGATTGTTGTTTGTCACCTTTTGTGGATACAAGTTACTTGAATACAGATGTGTGCAAGTTTGAATCATCGGAAAAAAAATAGACTCTTCTCGGCTGTTCCTCGAAAGCTTACACAGCAAACCTAGAGGTACAATAAAGTCTTTGCAGCTGAGTTTATTTTGATGCTGTCAAACTATGTACAGCATTCAACCTCAAAATTTTTAAACAAACTGTGATGTCAGCAATTCGGTACGTCAGCAAGTGTCGAAACAACACCACATTATCTGCTTGAGTACAAACTTGTTATTTAGATTCGACCTGGGCTTGATCATTGCGACTTTTGGGGCAAACAGAATGTGGGTCAGATGCTGTGATGCGCGACGGTCTTTCTACTTCCGTCACGGGTCGCGGGTTTGTCTAAGAATTCTCTGAAGTGCTGTACGGCCTGTGAGTCAGAAAAAGCTCGCGAGAGAAAACAAGTTTACCGCTTCATTCCAAACTATGTCTAACAAATAGTGAGACTGGCTACTGCGGTCCTACGACCGCCGCTTAATTTGATTAGGCAATCGTCATTACGTTATTTTACAATGCGTTGCCTGCTTCTCCGCTGACAGCTTCTATTACAAACAATGAGAAAGTGGTGTCTGAAGCAGAGAGGTCCAGAATGAACTTCTGTTTAGCAATAATCTTTATCTTGTTTGTGCTTTTGTTGGACGCGTAGAAGGTTAGATGACCCCATCTATAAGTTATTTTCAACACCAGAAAGTCAAAGGCAAGAGCCATGCACTATTGACTTCACCATGTCTTATCTTTGATGGTGGTCAAATGTGCAAATAGCATCTTGCGTTTTTCCAGAAAAGAGCTGAAGAATTAAGCTTGCATTCATGTTGTGCATGTTACAAATTCAGACCTCGTGCTCTATGCTTCACAAGGACGGTGATATCGGAGTGATCGCAGATCAGGTGTAAAGCTGGTTGGTTGCAAGACCAAGTTTGTACTTTAGGAAAATAAACAGTTTATCAACAGAAACAACTAGGGAGGCTATGAGGCTAAACAGTTTTACTACAGCTGGTGCAAAGTCTTCAACGTTGCATAACGCGCCTTTTGTGTAGTGGAGTGTAGACAGAGTTCGCAATGGAAAGCAGAATGGTATGAAGCTTGTTATCACATAAATTTACGATATGTGAGGCGAAATCGGTTTGATTGGAAAGGTTAGGAGACGCAAATTTTGAGAATTTTTCCCTTCAGTTAACTTACTTTTGTTTACTGACGAGGCAGGACGATATTGCAGAATTGCTCTGATCAACACACAGTGTTTTCAGACTGTCAGAAATCTACAGCAGAGTTGTTGAAGAAGTTACGATACGACATCATACTCCCTTTCTCGTACATATAGTAGTTCAGCAACTTTTTCAGTTTTTGATCAAATCCCGTGGAATTTGTCACGACTTCAGTCGCTAGCGAAATAAGTTGCAGGAAGGAAAATTCCTACCTAAAAACTATAAAATGCACAAGTGTAAGTTAAAAAGCGTCGAAACATACACGTTTACAGCGAGTGTTCTATATCCTTAATGCTTCGCAGGCTAGGGGGTAANGCATATAAGGATACAAACAACAGAAAGAATGGTTACGTAAACTTCTTCAATACGCAGAAGTTTCTGATATGTCCTAAAAATTTTATTCAGAACACTAAACATACGATCAGTATCCGTATAAGCAACAGTATATAGTGATGTATTTTAACCAGGTGCGTAACAACCGCTAGTAAAAGGTGGTGACTCGCTGCACATTTACCCCCTTATACTGAAAATGGTAATAGACTGATAATATATCATGCGAGGCTTCTAAGGCATTTAAAAGCAAGTGCGCCTAAATCCGTCTCAACCCTTGTAACTCAAGCAAGATCAGATGGTGAACGAAATCCGAGTTACGAAAAAAATTTGCACTCCTGATAGTCCCTCATCCATTGCTTGGCTTAATAACTTTAAGATGGTAGAATACGCCCCCAGCATTACAGAGGTGTTAAGGTGGAGTCTCATTCGAGACGATTTTCTTGTTTTCAGCGCTGTAGCTTGTTCAGGCATCAGGTGATCCCATCAAGTCAGCTTTCGGAGTTTCACATCTCGTGTAAAACGTTAAATAGAACTCCTACGCTCACTTTCGCGTTTGTATTTCCTTATTTTTTAGGGCTGGAAAATGTATTGCACATTAATTATATTTATAACCTTTGCATCATTCAGCTGTATCAATTCAAGTAAGTCTCATTTGCGTAAATCACAGCACCTTTTGTGTGATCACTTGTGAAGTTTAAATAAAACAAAATTTGTGATTAGCTATATATGAACGTCACACATCTGTGTGTTTTTACATTCTTCGTCACTCGCAGTTTTCATCGATGAAACCGAAGCGAAAACATTCTTGCGAAGAGTTGCCCGAAGCAACCGAGGTTTCATTTTCGAAGAAATAAAGAAAGGAGATCGAGAGCGTGAGTGTGTTGAAGAAGTATGCAGCTATGAGGAAGCTTACGAAATCTCAGACAACAAAGCGATTGCAGTAAGTTTTTCCTCGAATCTTTGCTTATCTTGGGTGTAACTCTGTTGGTCCAAAACGTTGGCAAACGTGATTCTGAGATGAGAAATCACTCTCATAATTAACTTGCCTTGACTGTGAATCTCCTGTTTTCATTTTAGATCTGATAGAGTCTAGGGTTCTCAGAATAATTAGTGCAACTATCACCAGAATGTAATGAACTGATTCAATCTTAAAAATGAAAATCATTGTTTTTTACAGACAGTAATTTATTTGAGATCTCAAACCGTTCAATAAACTTTCTTGCGTTATAAAAATGCGGTGACATGTTTTTTCAGGATATTTTCTGCAAAACGTCTATACCTGTATTGTTTTTATGTTTTTCTTACAGCTAAACTTGTGGTACAAATATACAGGTTAGTGCACGTGTTTATGTAGTTTGCACTTTTTATGCATTGTCTTTTAATCAAACTGTCTGAATGCAGTGAGTTTAATTCCTCGGTACTGAGCGTGCTTTCAGTGCACGAAGGTTAACCGAATGCGTTTTTGGTTGATACAAGCTGTATAAATGTATGTTATTTTAAGTTTTAAGACATTACAAACGAAAAAAAACGCAGAAAAATCGGGATTTTATTGTGGTACTTGAATCTAAAACGTGAAAGCAAGTCAGTAACAGGTTTGAACAAGTGTGTCAATAAGCGCGCAAGAACTCTGTTTCTCAAGAAATCTGCTTTTCCTGACCAAGGTAAAGCATCTTGGGAAAAATTTGCGATTATTGTTGGAATCGTGATTTATTTAATATTAAGCCTTTGTCAGCAGTACTGGTCGGTTTGCACTGCTTTCAGATAATATGTTAATGTTTTAAATAAACGATATTTATGGTTTCACAGGAAAACACTTGTGTTGAATAGAAATTGTACGATGTTGCTGAGGGCTCAGCTGAATCTTTTCACTGTTCATCTTTGCACTTGCGCCAAGTTACAAACAATATATTTGGGACATGTGTTTATATGGTGTCAAGAAAATGGTAGAACAATGAACAAGTGCACAAAATCCAATGTATTTTTATTCTTAACGCTGTTTTCAGAGTGCAAGAAGATTTTAAGTGTTCCCAGAAGAAGGAAGCGTCAGTCGGCAAATGTAAACAAAGATAGGCTCAGAAGATGCTTGGACGGTTGGTTAAAAGTGTTTCTGTACTCAATTGCAATTGTAACAAACGTTTGTTTTCTTATCTTACACCAGCTTTTCCTTTTTTTTCAAGTCGAAGTCGTAAAGCGTCATGGTTTATTTATTTCAGATCCAGACAATTGCCAGCCAAACCCCTGCAATGCTGCGAACAGTGTTGGATGCGAAGACAAGTTTGGCTCTTTCGCTTGCATTTGCCGACATGGATTTTCTGGGAAAAGATGCGAAATAAGTAAGATGTTTACTTGAATTTACATCTTGGCAAAACCAGCGACCTGCTCTTTCGTTTTACACCCTTCACACTACTGATAAACTCTGGTGTTTTAATCACCTCCTATACTTTTAGCAATTTCAGTTTGTGAGAAGCTGTTTGTGTAACCCGTTGCAACTTTTGGATGGCTAGTTAGAAATTGGCTAAATAACAGACTTATCTTGCATTAGCATAGTCTGGCAAAAATACAAGCATAATGCAAGAAATGTTAACGCTTACTTTCTGTTTCACGTATCTATAATTTTTAGCAGAACTACCGAACTTTGATTTTCCAAACAACCCATTTTGTGTAACCTTTTGTTATCACGACTGCAAGCGACTTCCAATAAGTGCGCATTTTTACGTTGGAACGATTATTTTAAAGCTTACCGGACATTTTAACACTCATCGCTAACTTTGCAATTGACAATTCCTTGCTGAAAATAGAAGAAAGGCTACGTAATTTGCAACCCATTAGCGGTTTTCAGTGGTTCTTAGCTGAGCAAATCACATGCGCCGAAAAAAACGTTTATTTGACTCGTCGCCGCGGCTGCTTGAAGCTAGCCGTACGATAATAACAATTGGCGTCAGTTCCCCTTTTGGCTTCGGCGATAGCAGCATTATGGTCATAGAATTAGATTGAAATTTCAGTTCGTGTGGTTTCACTAAGTCTTGCTTTAGCGTTTCGTGTTTCAGCTGTTCATGCGTAAGCTTTTGCTTGCAATTTACAGGACTGAAGATGTGCATATGACGCGAAATTGATTTCCTAGTTAAACATTTTACGATTTGATTCGATGGCGTCGCCCTTGCGGAGACTTATTGCTGACAATTCATTGCGTACGTTACAGACATCGACGACTGCGCATCAAACCCTTGCGAAGACAGAGGCACCGCTTCTTGCCATGACTTGACTGCCGCGTTTCGCTGCGAATGTAAAGAAGGGTTCACAGGCAGCCGTTGCGAAACAGGCAAGGGTTATGATGTTTTTGTTTTTATTTTAAAGCTCAAACTCATCTGATGCAAGTTCTTTTGCTTTATCGAAGGTTAAGCGAAGCCTTTTTGTTCTATTAATTACGTTCCGTTTTTCACCACATGTGACATTGTAAATATTTTTGTGGAAAATTTTTCTTAATGCTTTCTTTTGAAAAACACTTTTTACTAAAACATTGTCTCCATGTCGTTCGGCAGAAACCCACTGCCACAGCAGCGTTGACGAAAACTAAACGTTTTGAAAAAAAGTTGATTGATGTTTGAAATGAAACATATTTGAAGCCACAATTAAATCATTTCAGTTTCAAATTTTTTACAGATTAATAGTGGAAACCTTTGACAACTGTTGCTATGCCCACAGTAAGCCGTGACTCTCATAACACTTCTAAAATGCGTTTTTTAGTTGCGCTGTTGATTTACGGTGATCACCAAATGCTTTCTTGTAAGCTTTCTTGCCGCTTTACTCAGCACACTTGTATTTTTTTGTTTTAAAAATCAGCTTAAATGCTAATGAAAGTTGCTTATTGTCACTAAGCATTGGGACGCGTGGACGTCAATGCATTTTCTCCCAAATGCATTTGTTTCAAGTCTACAGTTCAGCTTAATTTTCAAAGCAAAAGTAATTTGAACAAATGCCAGAGGTGAACTTGTCGCAAGTTACGCGATTTGAAATTCGGGTATCCTGGAAGATCTTGTTGCTGGAAAGCAGCTTTTATCAATCGTTGTGGTTTTGTTTATGACTGACAGCTCTTGATCGCTGCGCGTTAAGTTCTTGCAGCGAAGAAGGAACACGCCGTTGTGTGGACAACGGTGTTGATTATGTGTGTGAGTGCAGTCCTGGTTTCACTGGTCGCAACTGCGAAGCAAGTGAGTACATGTCTGACGTTCCGTTTGTAGATGATTTTGCTGTTTACTAATACCTGTACCTGGATCCTAAGTTGTCGAAGTCCGAGATGTAGTAGGTCAATGAGTTCAGATGCTTTACAAAAGTAATCTTATTATGCATTCTTGCTCCGTGCAGCTGCCAAGCAGTTGTCTGCGTTTTACAAAATGTACGAATATGCCCTTAACTATTGTCAGACATGAACGAATGCTTGAGCAATCCATGTGGTGATCACGGAAGCTGCAGTGACCAAGTGAATGGTTACCAGTGTCATTGCGATGAGTTATATTCCGGAATTCACTGCGAGCAAGGTATGCAACAATTGGAATCAAGGGGTCTAAATGACGCTACAAATTTTTGAAAGAGTGCCACCAGTGTTCAAATGGAATTTGATTTGTGATGGCGCTCGTGGCTCAGGCCCCACGAGAGAGGGGTGCAGCAGGTGCGCCGCACCAGGGCCCATAAGAGTCTAGGGGGCATATGAACCTCAAACTTCAAAATTGAAAATGGGCAATTATGCACAAAGTTTTTATTGTTATAGCTTTGTTTATACAGTCTTGTGCAAATTAATTGAGCAAAGTTGTTTCAGTCATTATACAATGTACCACCATTTCTTTTTTTGTGCGTTTGGGAATATCTCAACTGCTGCTGTTTCGTTGTTATACCAATGTACTAAGTACTGGGATCTTTCCGTGTCTCGTCCAAAAAAATGAAGGCGATTTTCAGGAAACGTAAATTAAATGTGTTAGATTGGCATGGAATATCGCCACTCGCCAGATCTTTAACCCCAGTGAGAATTTGTGATCAATAACAAATTCTCGGTAACATTAAGGCCATTATTCAAGTACGGTATCGGGAAAACAAATCAAAAAAACTACCTGAAACTGGTAGAATCCATGCCAAAGTAACTAAATTCTTGTCCTTCTATTTCTGTTTCAGGGTTACAGAATTACAAAATATGCTTTTCTAGTGAGAAATTCTATAGCCTGCTATTAATGCTGAATTTAATGTATTGTTGTTAAAGCAAATGTGTTATACGCATTCTTTGAGACCAGCCTGAGATATTTTGAAATTAACTAATAACATTGATAGAGCAGCTAGGAGATAATGTAAAATAATAAGAAAAACGCATATCATTTTCTTGTCATAGTGTTGAAAAAACAAAGAACCTCTTAATCAGTTATGATTTATAATTTATAAGGGGGCCCATACCAGGTCTCGCACCAGCACTTTTTTCCTCTCAAGGGCTTTTCGCTCGTGTCAAAAAAAATTCTCGCAAACTTTTGATCAAAACCATTGCTGCTGCTTTTGCAAAGACTTGCAAATTTGTTGTCAGTGCTGCTGGACACTGTTCTCGCATCGTTTGCTTGAGCAGCTACGCAAATAATCTGATTTTTACGCCACCCAACAAATAACCAGCCGAAAGGTACAGTGCGGTGAACACGCGCCGCTAAAAGCTGCGTTCGATTCCCGGAGGGTCATGCCAGGGGCAGATCCAGGATTTTCTTTTGGGTACTAAGCCCGCCAATTCTCCACTTTGTTACGTCATTTAAATGCCCTCATTGTGACGTCACTCCAGAAAACCTCGAAGTCAAAACGAAAACATTTTTTAAAATCTGAACTAGAAGACTTGCTGAATCTGTTGAGGTTTGAACAGCTTTCTGGCTCAATCAGCTGGCGAGTTATGGCTAGAAATCTCTAAGCCACTGTAGTGCCCTACGCGGGACTTAAAGGGTTGTTTTTGCCAGTACTCATCACAAATGATAGTAAACGTGTATAGCGCTTTTATATTTAGAAACGAATAGTCTTCAGTTTTAAAGTTAAGTCAACATCATTAAAAACTCCTAGTTGTGAAAGTGATTTGCTTACAGCTTGTTTATGGAACATGTTTGACAGGTGTTGTTACTCGCGGTGTCATTGTTTTTCTATCGCGATCAAAACGGCAAACTTAAATGTTTTTATGCGATCGCCGCAACGCGCAAGCAATTATTTACAACAAATTACTACAAAAGGAGCGATTTTCCAGTTGTCAGCGATTGTCGGGCAAAAGGATGCTCGTCTCATGGAAGATGCAAAACAATGCCGGCCAGTGAAGGCTACTTTTGTGAGTGCAATGAAGGATTCGAAGGGATGAAATGTGAAACTGGTGAGTTGAGGAAGAGTGCGAGAAGCTTGCCAGCAGTCAAATGAGTTCCGGTCACGCGCAGTGACTGGCACTTTAATGCATTATGGCTCCTGTTATTGCCCGCGTACGATCCGGAATACATACCAAGCATACAATATTTTGAAATAGTTTTTTCTAAGTTTTTTGTATACATCATGATGATGATTTAGGTAACTACTTGCCAATCGTAAAATTGAGACCATTTCCAAGTAATCTTCCCAAACGTTTCTCTTCATCAGCAGCACAAAATATCTACGCTGTTTGACATAGGCGTAGCCAGAGGGGGCCAGAGGGGCCATGCCTCCCCAAATTTTTAGAAAACATAGTCATTTTGTACTTTGAGAGGCGTTTTTCCAAACAAAATAATGTTATTCGCCTAAAATCAAACATTTTGGCCCGCCCCCAATTTTGCGACCCCCCAAATTTTTGGGCTGGCTGTGTCGCTGCTGTTTGAGCAACGATAAACATAAATTCTTTAAATGAAGCTCATTCTTTAAATGAAGCAAAGTGTGACGACGCAAATGGAAAGAGGAGCATTTAGCAGTGACTACTTTCAGTGGCACAGTGTAACGGTCATTGCTGAATTTTTCAGATATTGATGAATGCTCGTCATCCCCGTGCGACCAGCAGTGCACCAACACGCCAGGAAGTTATTCATGCTCTTGCCGAGTTGGGTTTATCGTTGATCTTCCAAATGTTGCAGCATGTGTTGGTATGAGAATATAGATGTCATGATGCACATGTGACGCATTTACTACTGTCTATATTAGTTTTGCCGGTAGTTCGTGATGGATGGCTCATTTCAAAAGCAGTCCGTACTAAAAAATGCAAAACATGGATCCTTGAACAGCCGTCAATATATAAATAGTAAATTTGTGTGGTCGTATGTCACCGGGCTGGTATATTTGAATTTGGATGATAACAAACCTTAGGACAAGGGCATACTCAAGGAGGAGGGTTGGGATCAACCCCCTCCCCCCTTGAGCTCTATATTTTACAAAGACTTTATTACCTGCGCAAAGGAGATCAATTGTTTTCGCATACTTTTTGCTTGTTAATTTGTCGTCTTAATGCAAATACCACGGAATGAATTTACATGCAAATTTCAAGGAACATTGTAAATGGACCAAAAAGTAATAATTAGGTTTTGGTGGGAATCTGGATTATCGTCTGCATCTCAACACTTTTTGCAGACCTTTCGCGCACTACCGCACTACGTATGTTTAAGATTATGTTCCGCGATAGTTTACTTTTTCCAAAACAATTGTCTTTATTTTGTCTGCTATGGCTGATCAGCGCAAACTTCGCCAAAACGTTGGTTTGGAAAACATGAATATGACGTCGAATTATGACGTCACAAACAACGCACACCAAATACAAATGACACCATATGTTACTGAATAAAAAAAAACATGAAAATTTTTTGCGTACACCACTGTCTTAGGAAATATGCACAATGGCATTATTTCTGCTATTCAGTTGCATAGCAGATTTTCATACATAAGTTGTATTTCGAAAAGCATACATTGATGTTTTATTGATTTTTTGCATGATCCAGGATCGCTTTTCTTATAACTTATAACTAACGATCGGGTGAACAAACGTAACGAAAAACATGTCGTTAAATCAAAACTGGTGTAAATACATATCCACTAGCCGTTTGAAGTAAGTTTTAGTTGATCCACTGGTTGAGAAAAAGCTTGTTGTAATTACTGATTAGTAAACCATAAAAGACTATAATCTATTAATTTACCTGGTGTTTAGACATCAACGAATGCGAAAGTCAAGCAACAGGATGTGAGCATGGATGTACCAACAGCCCCGGAAGCTACACCTGTACATGCAAAGAAGGATACACGCTTGACGTTTTGTTTAGGCAAGGGAGTTTTTACTCAGTGAACAGTTATGACCAGCGTACAATTTAAGTGTTTGTGTGATTAGCAACGTTCATTTCCAAAGCAACCAAAAACTCTTTCAGTTACCGATGCAGAATTGAGCTAAACAATTTTCTTCCTCGGTTCACCTGAGGAACAAAGTTAAACCACTAACTATACAATAGGAAGGTGGGGCTGCTGAACCTCATTCGCTTCTTTTAATTAAATACCCAAAAAACAAAATACAACTGCGAAACTCCAATTTTTTTGCAAGAAACGAATTTTTATGTTTTTTATTATTTTGTGGTTAAGCGTTCCGCGCTTCATTCGTTGAAATTTGATGAAGATAAAAACAACTTTTGTCGAAACATCTAACATGATTTCATTCAAATCACTGATATTTACCTTTTCGCAAGTTTCATATTCAGTCCCTATTCACAGTATAACACATTTCCGGGCACTTTAGTTGGGCAATTGGCATTTGATAATAAAGTTGACGTAATATTTCTGCAACGAAGTAGCAAAAAAAATTAGTACAATGCACTAGTTTAAACTTGTGCGTACGGTTAAATGCGAAGGAATACAGAATCTGGAAAAAAGTGGAATGGCAACCCCAAACCAAATGTGTGAAGATTCCTTTGGCAATGCGCAAGTGGGTTCCACTTCAAACAAAAACGAGATCCACTTTATAAAAACCGTTACACAAAGTTTTTCAAAATTTTTCACAAATGTAAACTAAGTTGTGTATGAAAACATATTTTTATTTTGCAAACGGTTCCATCCCTGCACCACTTGCCGAACTTAGGCGCAATTTTTCCTTCGGCAAGGTGCATTCCTAGAACAACTTGCTTAACACAACACCTACTTCCAGACGTTACTGCAACGACATTGATGAGTGCACAGAAGACAATGGTGGATGTATGGAGAAGTGTATAAACTACGACGGATCGTTTCATTGCTCTTGTCCTGAAGGTTACACTTCACTTGACGAGGGGAAAAAATGCTTGGTAATAAAAATATATAGAATTACTATTTTACGTGTCAAGGCTTCCAAAATTTTTCTGGTAGCAACATTTGTTGAGTTGTTGTACGTTTCGAGGAAAAAGTAATGCTATAGAATTTAGTTCGCAAGATCTATCCATCCTGGTAAACGGTCCAGGACCGTTTTTTTAACAGATGACATTACTTTTGTCTGTTGCAAGTTTTCTAACAGTTTATATTTGGCATGAAATAGTCACTGCTGATGGCGTAACCCACAAAATTGTATACTGCTGCTCACTATTCACCGTAACACGAAATCTTTCATGCTGCTTCGCTACTTTCCTTTTGGAGATTCAAACACACTAGTTGGCAATATGCAAATGACCAACGGAACTTCGATCAGGACAGCCGTATTTATTTTGTGGCACCCAAACACGCTTCGTGTTGCAGAGTACGTCATCTGAAATAATTCAGCTTACTTTTGTAGATTGTTTTCTCTGCCGATAACATGCCGCGTATGATCCAGGCCCGTAGCTACAGTAGGTTTAAATGTTTGGGAGGCAAAATACATTTTTATGGGGGTAAGATTTCTTTTGTTTTTGTTATATGTTTAAAACAAATTTTTCCGGACACAACAAAAAAATTAGGGGGGCACTCTGGCACTGTCACCAAATGCTCCCCCGTGGCTACGGGCCTGATATGAGCCCAGTTTAACAGTTTCTCATATAAGATTTAACGGCTGCTCCGGGAAGTATGGTGACGTCTGCGATTGAATCGACAAACGGTGAGAGCATTGACTGATGGCTGATGCAACGCAGGACATTAATGAGTGCGAACGTTACCATGGCTGTCAACACGTTTGCAACAACACGGAGGGATCCTACGTTTGTTCTTGTCCTGATGGTTTTCAAATCAACTATGACCAGAGAACGTGCAGAGGTAATCTACAGAACTTGTTAAGCGATCCTTTTGTGGCCTGTAGTTATCTCCACTTATAAGCTTTCTGAAACGACATCAAATAAAGCTTGCCGTCACTTACGTCGAGTGCGTTTTTATTAACAAGCATTAAGGTAATACTTATTACCTCCCTAGGAAATCCCTGTCAGGAGTCTGGGCCACTAGATGCACGCTGCGTGTCCAAACACCTCTCACGTACAGAACTGATGTTTTGTGCTCCCACGTTTAGCTTACGTTTCGTTTAAGCTGCACAACGCTGATTAGGTTCAACTCCTCGCCAATGCCTTGAACCTCAGCATCCTCCCGTAATGAAGTGTACTCATGCTCGGACACTGTTTTCTTCCGCGAACAGTATCAAACTAATTTGATCTCATCAGGTCCGCAACCAACAGATATTTTCGCGGATGGCAAAATGATGTAACTTGTTGCTGCACCTAACAAATACATACGTTTGTGAAAATAATTTTGGGGGGGGGCAATTGCCCGATTGCCCCCCTCAGGATGCGGGCCTGGATCTTATTATGTCTCATCCAGTGGTGTGTTTAACGGGAGGCGAGCGAGGCACTTGCCTCGGGCTCCCCCTTTCAGGTCGAGGTGCTTCGCGCGTACATTTTCCTCATGTTTGATGAAAAACGTATTGTCAACACAAATAACATACTCCGAAGCAGGTCATAGTAAGTACTCTGCTTTGGAAGGGACTTCCGACAGCAACTGTGGAACTAGAGAATTAAGGGGCGGTGCCAGCTTGCTATTGCTTAATATTTGTGTTGCTAGCTTTGTCGTTTTTAAAGTTGTGTACCATGAACACCCTTTTGTACGGCCGAGTTTGCTAGAAAACTTTGGGCAGACAAACTTCGTGCGATATGTATGTTATTGTGCATATCACACAAATATGAAGATGATTGTTTGCGTTTCGATGACGTCACCATTTTCACACTCAACCGTATAACGGCCTTTTTGTAAAATAGCAGAATGGAAGACAATTTATGGAAATGATATATTTTGAGGACCACGGCCCAAGTGCCACCCTGGCTACGCCCATGGCGATAATGTCCATTTTTTCTTATTTATTCCCTGGCGTTATTCTGGGAGTTATCAACAGTAGTGTAAACACAAAATTTGTTCAACTACATTACTTTTTATCACAAAATATTGGGGAGGCAAAAGATATTTTGTCCCCCTTTTCCAAAAGTTGGAGGGACATGGCGCTCCCGTCCCCCCTGAAACTCCGTCCATGCCCTTTTGCATTTTCTGTTATGTCAGTCGTGCCGTAGTCCAGTGGCGTAGCCAACCCAAAATTTGGGAGGGGCAAAATTTTTTTACTTTAAGCGAGAAAGAGTATTTTGCAACCAGATAATTCGTTCTTCTCTGGCGATTATTTTTATTATTTAACCGCCGTTTCGCCAACCTATTCACATAGGCTTCCTCAGGGCAATGTTTTTAATCACATATCATGCAATTTACCAATAACAAAAAGCAATGAGCAATGTGACGTACAAAAACAAAAAGTGCAAAACCGACGATCATGCTGTAGGAAATTAGTGGCAGTATGCCACAGCGAACGTGGAAGATAAGTGTAAAATGAAAACGCCGGGTGGTGACAATGTATTACAACGCAATAAAACAGCGTAAAACCTGCACAGAAAAAAGCACAAAACGTTGCGATGTGAAGTAAACAACAAATAGTGTGAATCTATGCGGTAAATAGCGATCAATAATGAGGTAAACTGAGTGGTGAACTAGCAAATCAACAGGCACTAAAGCGGTCAATAAGATGATGACAAATTCAAGGAAGTCAAGTAAAGGATAAATTTCACACATGTTTTAAGATATTATGATAAATAACTGGGAAGGTTACGTGTTTATCATTCATAGTGTCAGTTTTTAAATTGATATAGAAGGATTCAAAAAATGCGCTTTATATGGTAGCTATTTACGTGATGTAAAACGTGGGCACAATATTGGTCGAAACCATGACCATTTCGGGGTGCATGTTTCGTTAAAGCTGTTTTTCTGGATTTTTAAGAATATTTTTAGGCAAACTGTCCCTTTGGCATTCTTTCAGTCGAGTGGTCAAACTTCGCGTCGTTTTGTCCAATGTATTTGTTTTCACATTCCCCGCATGAAATTTCACAGATTACACCTCGACATTTGCTGGCGGATACGATATCTTCTCCTGAAGATAGGATTTTGCTTGGTTTAGTGGTGATTTGAAGATAGTTCGTTTACGATGTTTCTCCAGAATTCGTTTTAAAGACTCTCCCAAGTGTACGAACTTTAGACATAAACCCAGAAAACCCACTGTGTTGTTTCTATTTTTTGTTTTTGTTTTGAATCATCCATTTGGGGTAAAAATTCAAGGTGAGCGCCCGTTTCACATGCTTCGTTTGTTCAGATCCTGGTCTGTGGAGGAAAGTTTTTTAGTCCGTTCGAAAAGAGTGTTAACCACTGATTGTTTTTGCTGTAGGATGCTCTGATCTAAAGCTGAGGTATCAATCCAAATAGGTTGGCCTATACGATAGACTGCTGACAATAAGTGGCGATTTGATGAGCGTTTGATCAATAGGTCCATAAACGAAAGACGTTCTTTTTATTGTTAGCATAGTGGGTTGGATTAAGCTCTCCATTGCGTCCACATAGATGAAAAACTCAGACAACTTTGATTTTTAATGATCACAAATGTGTCGTCCACATATCTTTTCTGCAAAGGTTTCCGAGGCGCGTTTTTCGACGTCTTCCATGGCTAGGTTTACAACTACTCTGATGAAACAGGAGAACACATCACTGTTCCAAAAACGTGTTTGTAGTGTTTTCCACGAAAACTAAAATTTATTGAACTTAAGCAAATTTCAAGTCCTTCAGTTAGGTCGGTAGTTCACAAATTTGTATTCGGCATTGGATTGTCGATGTTGCTTGGCTATGTTTAAAGGCCAATTGAATTTGAACTTTTGTGAGTAATAAGAGGCAACATCGAATGGGACCATTACTTCATCAGTTTGGAGTAATTCTTGAGCAATAGATGATGCGAAGTCTGAAAAATTTCTTACGTGATGTTTTGATTTTACAGTAACTGGTTTCAGTAGTGAGGATAATTCCTTAGCTAGCCTGTAGGTAGGTGAATCTATGAAAAAACTATTGGTCGTAAGGGAATGTTGTTTTGTTTTTGTAATTTCGGCAGCCCGTACAGCCGGGGTGTTGTAGCATCTGAGTTTTCAGCGCAAAACTTGCTTTCTTGTGATATGTTTGCTTTCGAGCAAGTTGTTAACAAATTTATTGACATCATGGGTTGTGGATGCTATGGGGTTGGTTTTAAAATGTTTGTAAGTTGGTCATACCACTCTTTGTCTAAGACCGTGGTGATATTACATTTGTCAGCCCTGGTGACCCATAACTAGGGGGACGCCCTAGAAATTTTTGCTCCCCCTGGAAAAATGTGTTGACATAATTAAAAACTTTGGGCCTCTCACAGAAAATTTTCCCCCACTGGTGTCCCAAGCTGGTTACGGGCCTAGTGATTATTATACTTGGATCTTTCGTTAACTTTTGCAATTTCATGTGTACTTTTTTCGTCAAAACTGATCTACTTCGCATATTGTTTCATATGTTTGAAACCACTTTGCCACGAATTAGGTCAGCCTTGCTGGGAGTAATGCCTCGCAATCCGTCTGCAACTGCGGCAAGGATATCTTTTACTGGTACATCTTTAGGGGTAGCAGCAAAATTCTGGGCCGATATTGATGCTTTTCATTTTTCATTGACGATAACCGATGCCGATATTTTTCCATTACTCAAACCACAGTTGAAAGACATTATAGTGCATTTCTTTTGCGTGCAGGCCACATAAACAATCGGAATGGTTGCAGAAGTTACAAATGAAAGAGCAAATTGTCATAAGTTAGGAACATATTACAAATGTAAGCAATATGAACAGCAAGAAAAGAAAAGCAACAGTATTTTGTTTGGAAAACCGCTTCTCAAAGGAAAAAATGACAAGATATGCTAAAAATTTGTGAGGGGCATGGTTTCTTTGGTCCCCCGTGGCTACGCCTATGCCGTAGTCTCAGGAGCGTATCCTTGGGTGACCCGTATATCACCTTCCTAGGCTTGATCTAAAGGTCTTTTCACGGTTGGCTGAGTGTGATGACGACATCAGAGGGCCCACCTTTTCAGCCTTGCCTCGGGCCTCCCAACCCTAAGTCCACCGCTGGTCTCATCTATGTCAAACAGAGATAATGCTCAACTCTGCGTCTTCCTTTGCATTAATACAATGAACTAAAACATCTTAGGCATTTGGAATATCCATAAAACATGTGTCATGTCACTGTAAAAGGCTTGCTTAAAAAGAGTGTGTTCCTGGATTATACGACGACTTGCATTTTGCTTTCAGATGTGAATGAATGCGTCTCACAGCAACGACCGTGTGATCAGAATTGTGATAACTCGCCGGGGAGTTATCAATGTTCTTGCAATAGAGGATATACTTTGAACCTGGTTAGTAAACATATTTCAAGTACTGTGCAGCAGTAGATGGCAGATCTTTTGATAAACATTAGCCAAATATCAATTTGGTTTCAGGCCTAAGCCTGAAACTGCATATGCAGTTGAGAGTATTTACTTCAATCGGTTGTGTAATGCTGATAATGGATTATATTCTTGCTCAATATTTATTGATTTGTCAAAAGTATTTGACACCGTCAACATAGGCGTGCGGGAAGGCATTTTACTGGGGGCGGAAAAATTCGACCTGAAAATAACAATTTGCCCTAAAAATAAACAATATGCCCCGAAACAAACTTTTCTAATTTGATCTGAATTGGGCCTGAAACCTCTTGTAAATCTGTTCGATATAGCTGAATTCGTGTATAACGGCTTCGTATGTAACGTCAATTCGCCTACAACGTTGCATTTTGTTCGGTGCCGATGGCATCTTCTACATGATTTTCAATTCGCTTACAACTTCAATTCAGCAATAACGTTCTTTATGCAATCCCCTAGAGGTGCCGTTATTGGCAAATTCTGTAGTTACCTCGCTTGTTAACTCAAGGGGGTGAAGTTCCTTGCGTGTTGTGTTCTCGCAGACAAGAAACTTTACGGTAATTGCCTTTACTGACAGGGCTCCCACAATTATATCCTAGAAATTTCCTGAAGTTGAGCTTAAAATTCCCAAAATGTCATAAAAATTTCATAGATTTTGCACAAATTAGTATATTCAATATTACTTCTATGTACCTTTAAGAACTTTTAATGGCGTGTTAACAAGCACCATAGTGTGCTCAGTTGCACATTTACTGCATAATGACTTAGGAACTCTTGAAAAATAGAACGAAACAATCACACAAGCATAGCTAAATCACACCTCAAGAACCATACTGTCTGTGGATTATGAGATAGGTTTGCTATTGAATTTCTCTTTTAAAGCAATGATCATTTCAAAGTAACTACATTTTGATTATGTAAAACCAACACATACCAGTAGGCTAATACTTTTCATATGATATATACCACAATATAACATGATTTCCCAAAACTGACGTAATATTGCGCCCTATTTTTCACTAAAGTATGATTAGGGTCTACTTTTGACAAATTTTTTCATGGTGGCAATTCCAGGTAGGTCTAACGCTTCCCTAACAAGGAAGATATAATGTATAACTTTCATGCAATTTGTGCACTGTTTCTTTTTCCTGTAACTGACAGTAAACCACTATGTGATTTTCACATCAGATAGAAATGTGTGACTACAAATTTTCCCACATCCGAAAAAATGCCTTTTCCCTAAAAAATTCCCAGATTCCTCAATTCCCCAGATTTTCCCCAAAAGATGTTGAAATTCCCAATCTGGGGTCAAATTCCCCAAAAGTGGGAACCCTGTTTACTTGCTGAAAACACTGTATTGAAAGTTTTTGGAAAACAGAGGAAAACAGAGTTTGACGTGAAAGCCCTGGAAAACAGAGTTTGGCGTGAAATTTTCCACTGTATTTAATATATTTTTTATCATCCAGGATTTTTGAGCAACTTGCGCTTGCCCTGAAAAACAGAGTGTGCCTTGAATTCACTGTATTGAATATATATTTTTTATCATTCAGGGTTTTTGAGCAACTTGCTCTTGCCCTGAGAACAGCGTTTGCCCTGAATTCACGGTATTGAATATATTTTTTATCATTCAGGATTTTTGAGCAACTTGCGCTTGCCCTGAATACAGAGTTTGCCCTGAAATTTTTCAAGACAGGGCGGCGGCCGCCCCCCCGACTCGTACACCTATGACCGTCAAACATAACATACCATTTGATAAAGTTAATCTTAAGTTTGGTGTAGTTGTCTTCCCTTACAATTATTCGTAGCTATTTGTCCAATTGCAAGCAATTTGTAAAAGTGGAAAATGTGCAATCTGGTTTGGTTGATACTGTATTTCAAATGACGTACCCCAGGGGTCTGTTCTGGGACTGCTGTTATTTATCATGTGCATTAATAATTTACCTAAATCCTCTGAATTTTATACTGTACTATATGCTGATGATACTTATCTTTGTCTATTTAGTGGTTGCGTTCAAATAAATTATGCTTAATACTCCAAATCAACATTTATGCTCACAAAATCTTTGAAAAATAATAGTAACCTATCCGAAACTTGTTCGTTCCAAATAAAAATTAATGACAGTAAAATGTCGACTTTGCTCACCACCCTAGAAAAATTTCTACGGGCGCCCAGGGTTGCTGATCTTCTCTGGAAACTTCGTTGACCTTCAAAATCTCTGTTTCAGTGCTACTTTTCACCTTTTAAGACGTAGGCCATTCTATAATTTTGCGGACAAAATTATAATCTTTTTTGAGAACATGGATTTAACCATATGTTATCGCATACCTTTCTTGTTTTGGAAGTAAGTTAGGCCTTGGTTTTATCAAGACAGAGCGCATTCTCCAATGGTGTACCTAAAGCTGCGTGCATGCCTCGACTACGTTTTCATTACAGCTGTAATTCATGAATTTTCTAAAAATTTAATCGTTTAGCCGTAGAAGCTTACGTAGCTTACAATATCAACCTCCTAGTGCTACACAAGGTACCGGGCTGGCTTGTTCAGAAACAGGTTTCACTATTGTTTCATGTTTTTTGTTTCCACTGTAGGACGTGTTTTCTCTCCTGATTGCAAAAAATGCAAAAAAAACAGCAACCTGCTAAAAACCAAAAGAGTCCTAAATAACGAAATATAAGCTAAGTGAGGGCACGAATTTTACATTTGGCTTGTCAGGGAGGGCGGTTCGCACCTCTGACCCCGTTCAACACTCTTCCCACGGTGATGCAGTTTGTAGATGCTCAGTTCTGTTTCCAAGCTAGAAGTCAACTCAGGGTATTTCTCAACAATGATTTGAAAAGTGTGATGGTCTGGAAGTTTAACATCCAGTAACAAAGCATCTAACTTTCCATGATCTTTAAGGTCAGATAAAGTGAAGTAAAACTCGAGATTGTTCCCTCCTTCATAGAGTGCTTTAAAATACTGAACCTAATACTAATCTTTGACCGTGTTTGATTCACGCTGAGCTGCTTCGTCGTCAGTAACGTTCCTACTGGGCATTAATTTTGGAGATAAATCCAATGCATCAATTTGTTTCTCTGCTTGTTTGTAAATTGTACTAAAGAACTTGTCGGAACGAATGTGTTCCAATTATGACTTCGCCATCTGAACTGACTGTACAATGCTTGATACATTGACATCTGACCCCTGAAAGTTTTGTTCAACTTCTCAAATGATTTCAACAGTGGTAATGCTGAAAGAAGTCCTAGCATAGTATTTCCTGACAATAATGTGGCTAAAATGCCATTCACCTTTGAGGCAAAACTAGTGCCAAATGCTGACGTTTGTTGTAATGCATGGAGAATGTTTCTTACACTGAACTACACAGGGTAAAATGTCGGATAGAAGCAGATAACAAGCTTTCGCGGTCTCTAGAAACTTGCAAAATACTAAAAATCATTTAATCGAAGCTAAAATGCATAAAAATCTACGATACAGCAACAAACTCTGTTTCAACAGCAACTTTACTAGTTTAACATCTAACATGAAAATTTCTTCACACAAAACGTGACAAACGTCACTTTTATTTTTGAAAATTCTCCAAATTCAAAACCTAAAGTGAAAAATGTGGTCGGGACATGGCATTTTACACCCACCGTCTGAAAAAATAGGCGACACGTCCCCGTGTCCCTCACCTAATTGCGCCCATGGCTACACCCACGGGAAAGCGGCCCAGAGCCAACCAAGGAGTAGGTGACGATTGCATCTCTGACCTGGCTTGCTGATCCCATCATGGTGCGGAGCCAGCAGAGGAAACCGTGAGGTATTTCGAGTCCTCTTAGGGCTGCTGCCTCCGAGGCCATCTTCAGAGAAATGCAGGTATGAAAATAAATAAATGCACTGGCCACCCCGTAGTTTTTTTTAATATGCAACAAAGTTTTACATTCGTCAGGCTTCTGCAAACTTGTGAGTGCCCTATTAGGCTTAGCTCCCCGGGTCTGATGATACCAGTCCGTGCTCTACATGAAAATACTGAAGAGAATGTTTGATGTCTTTTAAATTGAGACCACCATGATTGGTTTTGTGTGTTTCTTTTGTAACAGTTCTATACACTTGCTTAGCCCAGCAAGTGGCATAAGAGTTAGATGAGATATATAACTCCTGAACGATGCTACAACAGCCATCAAATAAGCAACATGCAACATCACTGCTGCTTTCAGGATGGAAGAACTTGCAATGATATTGATGAATGTTCGGAGTCAAATGGAAAGTGCTCTGATCGTTGTGTCAATACTGCAGGCTCTTATACATGCGTCTGCGAAACCGGATATGAATTGATCGGAAAAAAATGCTTTGGTAAACTATACATTCAACAGATTTTGTATATATTTCTAAAAAACAAAAATGCATTTTTCGGTGTAAAAAAACTTGCAAGAAACATCTGTGCTTATTTTCTCAGATAAAGTTTTATTAGGTTTTTTGAAGCCCTCCAGGATTGTTTGTGTTCCACATTTTGTTACCGACTGTTAAAATATTGTTGAAACTGGTATTATTTTTGATTTAGTGCTTGCGGCGTCAATAGGTAAAATTCATAATTTGTTTTCCGTGACATAATACTTTAGCATTAAACTGTGTTTCCATGCAATTGTGTAGACCCAAAGCAAAGTTCGAAAGAAGTCATATTTGGTTGGGGAATTGTTTATTTTCACCTCCTGTTGTAACTTCTGCATTGTAACTTCTGTTGTAACTTCTGCGTTTTGCTCAGATATTAACGATTGTCAAAGCAGCCCATGCTTAAACGGAAGATGTGTGGATGGAATCAATGCATTTCAGTGTTCTTGCTTTTATGGATATAGTGGAAAGCTTTGTGAACATTATGGTAATGCATGTTCTGGGAATCCGTGTCAACATGGAGATTGTCAGTCGGATGCAGATAGCAGGTGTGGAATCAGTGTTGTAACCGAAATACAATGTCGACTGTGGTAGTTTATCGCAGTTACTACCTTGCACACTAGTCATTGCACAACTGCCATCTGTGGACAACTGTCATTTCGACACTTTCTACCTAATCCAACTGTCAAATTATTAATTATTTTTTACGCACATGAAACACTTGAAATCCCATAAAACTTTAACCAACGTAGTATACAAGAACAAACCTATCCTTTCAAGATAACATGTTTCAAATGCATTTTTGTCACGACTGCGTTTACAACTGTATTTGTCGTGAAAACTGTATTGTGAGAATGACATGTGTCTGCATTGTCGTCGGAAGATTCCTAATTTGCAGACATGACGTGGTAGGTATGCGTGATTCCACAGTTTTTGTCAAGAACGCACCGATTAGCTAAAATGTCCATGTTATGAAGACGCCCACTCGCTTCAGCTAGCGAAACGTCAGCAATACTATAATAAAAACTCCGAATACACTAAACCTGGAGGGAACAGCTACAAATTTATGATGAATAGTAGTGATAACAGCATTTTTCATGAAATGTTTTCGCCATGACGAGATATATCGTGGTGTTAAAGGAGTGAAAACACTGTGTGAGTATTAAAACAAAAAATGATGTTTGCAGGTTCTTTCCATATAATGCAATTCGAACATTGGTTTGCTCCATCGTAAATATTTCAATGAAATCATTATTACCTATTGTTTTAAGTAATGTGTTGGAATCGATGGTTCGTATGTTTAGTAACCGAGCCCTTTTATTGCAAATATGCGGGTCCCTACTCAGAAATTTAAAACTTAAGAAAATGTCACGTCACAATGGCAGACTTTACACAACATTCATGGCTTTCAATCATTTTTAGAAGTTGTGCATGACAAAAGTGCTGGCTACCAATGTACTAAAATAATACTGAAAAAATTTGTGTCGCTTACACGATGAATCGACACGTGGAGAGCCTCTAAGACGCTGGAGCAGGAGTGGTGACCATCCAGGACATTTATGGAGTATACGAAGATAGCAACTGTGAACTCACCATTGTTATACGTCAAAAAATTAGGAGCATTTTAAGCTTTTTTGATTTTTTTCTCTCATTCAGAATCGCTCAGATCATTAAGCTTAATACGTGTTAAGACATGCGAATTAATATTTTTACAGAAACCTCATTTCTAAACAAGAATATTACGAACTTCTCTGCCTTGTGAAAATTCATGGTTACATCTTTCAATTCGCACAAGCTATCGATTTTCAATGACTACCTTGCAGGGATATTAAATGTTTCAAGTGGTACTTCATCTTAAGTTTTACTGTAGTCACTATACAAATTGCCGTACGATATTTATAAAACAAAAACTAATACTGTACCCCGCGCCTTATTTTTCTTTCAACGACTTCGCTCTCAAACAATTTCCACGCACCCGTTGTGGCATTGCTTGTTATCTAATGCAGCAACCACAAAATTTTGACCCTAGTAATGTAACGAAAAACCAAAGACACATGCCTACAATTTACGAAATGTCAAGATCTTTTCAAATTCAAACGCTACCCGCAAGCTGCGTAACCTTTCGTGAACGACATCGTCATTAATTAAGCTTTGTGATTTTCATGTAGTGCGCATAACGGGCACCAAGCAGCATTGCTACGAGTGAGTTTTGCTTTTTATTTAGTTAAAGGGAAAAGAACACTTTCAAAAAATTTTCGAAAATGCTTTGCAATAAGTGCCGTGCTAACCACTTTCCCTATGTAAGTATGTTTTGTAATGTTCGAGTGCCTTGTTATTGTTCCGCGACGCGGTACGAGTGTGGGAGAGTATTTTTCTCTTCTGTTATTTTGGCTGTGTCTTATTTATTACGTCACGAATTTAGGTTTATGACATTCCTATCCCTAGATGTACCAAAATGGCCAATTTAGGCAACAAAACCGACTGACATTGTTTCGTGACAATAAAATAATGTCAATCTCCTTTTAAATAAAATTTTTGAATAGGTTATCAACTTTTTGCCAACTATTTTTCATAGTAGGGAGAAAATACCCCAAGCAGCCAATTGGTACATCAAAAAATCGCCCGAAGCGCCACCTTTGGTGGCAGTTTACGTAATTGAAGATATTAATTATATCCTTCATTACATTTCTTGGAAACAGTTCGTTTATGCACAAAACGGAACAACGCCAGTATGACCCAAAACAGCTTGGCACTCTACGTTACTCTGGCGAAACTTAGCCGTGTCCCCGAAAGTGTTTCGTTCATATGCAGCTTAAGTTTGAATAATAAAGCTTTGTAGCGAGAAACCTTTTACACTATAAGACGTTTTGTAAGGTACACTCTTCAAGAACATATACTCTGTAAAATCTCAATGTCTGATTCTTAACTGTGAAAGGATTTATTTCAATGATGAGTTACTTTTTGTAACACTTTAATTTCAAAACCAGTCCAAACCTTTCCCCATCCTCTATCATCCTGATGAAACGCACTCGAAGTTAAGAAAACTGGAACCCTGGAACACAATGCAGTTGATGCCATTCGCCCTAATCTTGTACATGACTTTGTCATGTTTTGCAAGGTCGTTCGTCAACACCATCGTTTACGCAGGACCGTTTACTTTGACGTGCTATGTTCCCAATATATATCTTAAAAGCTGACACCCAGGCATACGGATGGCATTCCTATGTCAAGGGCGTACGCAAGGGGGATTGGTTTAAAACCTTCCCCTCGAGCTTGATATTTTACAAAAACTTTATTACTTGTGCACAGGAGATTAATCATTTTTGCATACTTTTGCTTGTTAATTTGTCGAATTAATGCAAATACCACGGAATGAATTTGCATGCAAATTTCAAGGAACATTGTAATGGGCCAAAAAGTAATAACTAGGTTTTGGTGGGAATCTGGGTTATCGTCTGCGTCCGGAAACCATCTCACCACTTTTTGCAGACCTTTCGTCCACTACGCATGTTTAAGATTGTGTTCCGCGATAGTTCACTTTATCCGAAACAGTTGTCTTTATTTTGTCTGCTTTGGCTGATCAGCGCATGCGCTGACCGCATTGGCTACATTGCGGATTGCTGTAGCATGATAGAACTGTTCCAGGAGCTCAAAAACAGCAGTTGTTAACATAGAAGCATTCAGGCATTTGATAATGTCTCAGCGGGGAAAAAGGAAAACTAAAAATCTGCTGGACGTCTATGCATTACAAAAAATCGAAAGTTTTCTTACGTACTTTATGCGCATTCTCAATTCTTGTGTAGTTTAGTAAGATTCGATCTTGCAAACCGGGGTGCGCATCAGACAGTCCAGTCGCACACTTTCTGTGCTCCACTGCTCGTATTCGACAATACATTAGCGCAGCCTCATTTTGCAGTTGTAAATTACTCTGGCGCAGTGATGAGTGTGTTTTACTCACTGTTTTAACGGGCAGCCTGATATTTTTGCAGTTATGAACTGCTGTGTCGTAGCGTTGAGTTTATTTTCCTCTGATAACCTAACCTGTAGCGCTGATAGTTAATATTCAGTTCAATGACACAAATTAAAGGGAGTACGTGTAGAAGAATATGCATATTATGTCAACAATCTTCGCCAAAACGTTTGGAAACATGAATATGACGTCAAATTGTGACGTCACAAACATAGCACACCAAATACCAATGACCATCAGCATATGCCAATGAATGAACTCCCCCCCATGAAAATTTTCTGCATACGCCACTGTCCTGAGCAGTAGCCTAACCTAAAGAATATTGATATTGATGTAACACCTGACTATATTTTGTTACTCCGCTGGCTTCAGAAACCACAGCCCACATATTTCATATCGCTGAGAACAATATTAACAGTACAATATTATTGCGTGGTGGTCGAACTATTTAGGCCAGTGATTCTCAACATTTTTTTGGCCCATGGATTATCTTTTTAAAAATTTCCGATGGACCACTTTGCTATGCTGACACCTGATGAACTAGTCGGTGTTACAGAAGCAGACCTTTTGAGGCGTTTAACGCTGGGTTGTAATGAGTTGAACTTCAACACATCTGAACAAAGCAAGTAAAGAAACGATAAATAACGACGAATAAATAAAAGTCAAAAGTCCACTTACAATTGAACGTCACTTCACGACTGAGAATCACAGAACAAAACGGTAACACGTAAACTTCTAATCAGCACTAATCAGCGCCGCGCCATCAATCACGAATAGCCGTTCAAGCGGGGCAAATTCCTCACAGTCGGAACTCTATTGCACATAGGTGGCCTTACATAATTTATTGTACAGTAAAGGTTACAATTTTCAGGAACGTCTTATCAAAGATTTATGAAACTCTCTGTGAACCACTAGAAATTTCAGGTGGACCACCGGCAGTTCACCTGGACCACGCTGAAAATCACTAATTTAGGCCCAAGCGTTTCAAGTTGATAATCACCAAATATTTACTCAAGTTGTTATACTCATGAACGCCAGCTCTGGTTATAAAAAAACACGTGCATTTTTGTTAGTTACAACTGCATCTGCAATGCGGGTTACACCGGAAGCACCTGCTCACTTGACATCAACGAATGCGAAACATTGAATGGAGGATGTTCCGGTGAATGTCAGAATACGGAAGGTAGGCACTTTGAACTTTGGTATATCTGCATGTACAGCGGGTAGTTTAGTGGCTTGGGAGCCACGATTTGTGTCCGTCAACTTAAATCTTAGCATTAAAAGTCGATCCCAGACAGCAAATGGAAAATTATTATTGTTTTCAAGTCTAAAGCGTAAAACATAGTCACCTAACAACCTTTTCATAAGACGTTGGCACAGACGTGTCATCAGATTTTACAGAATCGAGAATAGCGTGCGTCGAGATCGGTGTTGCAGATACTCATTTATTGAAGAAAGAAAGAACACCGTTTAGTATGTGCAGATTGCACGTAGAATTCGGAAAGCGAAAATTGTGGGTTGTACAGTATTCGAAAATTGCGAATTTGTTTCAAAATATTTTTTGAACATGTTACAGAATTTTGGAAAATATTTGCCTTTTCACAATTTTTTCCCGATTTTCACCAAACTTCGCCAGATATTCACAAAATTTTTGTTTGTAAGAGGGCAATGATCGTGAGTCTCAGAAAACAATGTGAAAATAATTTTTTTAATTTTGAGGCGGGCCGCAATAGACACGACGTTATTGCCCCAACTCACTAACAACAGAAGAAACCAGCGTTAGAATTATAGGAGCGCAAGTCTCGTCTCCTCTACTGAGTGACATAATTGTTTCGCGTTGGCCAAACAGGAGCTAAGACCTTTGAATGGTTTTCACCACTTTGTAACCCACAACAAACTCTTCAGATGCAGAATGTTTGGTCTGTTTCCGTCCAGGTACACAGAAGGCATATTGAATGTCTGAATGCGCAGCCAACAGCAAGAACGGCACACCAAATAATGAACGGTATTACACAGATTACATGATATTGCAAGGATAGAGCGCCGACCGTAAATATTCACAGAGCTGAAGCGGAAACAATTGGCTGAACAAGAAAATGAAGCCATCGTGTTAGTGTTGTAAACCGCTGGGGCTGCAGCCTGTATATTTACAAGGAAAAACACTGATTGGTTAAATTACAATTTATAGCTCTAGGTTTGCTGCAAGCTTTGAAGAGGAATCAGTCGACTGGGTTCCGCTTTCATGACTTTGCAGTGGTTCAGCCTTGCACACAGTGGCGTGTCTAGGGTATAGCAGGCATGGGTCGTGCTATGGGCGCCTCCTTGACGGGGGCGCAAAAATTGCTTGGGAAAATTTAAAGTTTGTGACTTACTGTTTGTTCAACCCTCTATTTTGCGCCCCACATAACCTTTAACTGCAAAGCTGCGTCAACACACCACAATTGTATAATGCATTAAGATTGGCATGTTG
>JGI24022J15233_10000234_pt1 | contig 29457 bp, 20 predicted proteins | sample Ectturendosymbi2_FD_15233 | JGI IMG/M metagenome (IMG submission 15233)
ACTTAAACTACTCCGAATTTTTTAATTTTAAACTTTAATAAACAAACTTCACTTTGCAAAAAACTGTATGATTTTATCTACTTTAGTTACTTCGCAACTACGTTTTGAAATGTGTGCAGGACTTCATGGACACCCTGTACAACGTGAACCTTTGCAGATTTGTTGCCATGTTATTGTTACGCAATAAAGACCAACAGTAGAACAATCCGCTCGCCACTTTCNCAACCCGCCTCCGCAGGCAAAGGAGGGGACATGAGTGAACTGCAAGCTCATCACTGCATGACACTACAACTGAGAACCTGACACTTGTGCAGTGTGAGTTTTATACCCGCAAAAAAACTGTCATTGCAAGAATCAAATCAATTAATCGGAATTAAGATGCCGACTTCAGGTTTTTCCAGAAATGTTTGGTTCATAATCCCAATTTCCACAAGGGGGACAAATGCCCGTTTTGTCCCCATGCCCTGCGGACGCCCATGCAATCACTGACTATTTTATATTAGGCTCCATAAACAAGGCTAGCTCATCTAATGAAACGAAGAAGCGTTTTTGATTACTTGTTAGCATAGGTTGATTTTTAGCATCTCGAGCAAGTAATGCGCAGTACAAAAATATTTTTGTCGATGATTTTCAATGAAATCAAGTGCCATGTCAACACCTCTTTAGGTCTGGTGGGGGAATGCATCCCCTGCATCCCCCCCTGTGTCCGCGCCTGGGTACTTGCAGGCAATAAGGCATGTAACTGATAAAAGAATGAATTGAACGAAATCGCCCTCTCACCATCCAGAGCATTTTCTACTAAAAAGAAGAGCATTTTCATTTTTTAGCATTTTCTGCTAAGAGAAGAGCATTTTCTACTAAAAAATTCATAGGAAATATCAAAATATAAAATCCAAGGGGCTTTGTCCCCCTGGTCCCCTTCCGACGCCCATGCAAGTCTCATTAGATGTTGCTGCATGATGAGTGTCCAATGAACTTGTACACGAATATTCAGCTATAAAATGCTTGATGGGAATGCATTGGTGAAGAAAATAGAACAGACCGCAAGTAAACCGTTTTCTTGCGAAAAAGAATCACGGCATAGGATTGAAATCGCACTGGCAACGAAAATTTGCAAGTTAACGCTGTTTTTCTGCTTTGAAGCTTTGAAGCTGTGTTTTTCAGGCTGCAGCGAAAAGACTAGAAGAGCGAAAACGTCCTTTTGACCAGACCGATGATGGTAAGCACAAGTTTTCTGACACATCGGATTGCGACCATCCGGAAATTACAAGTTCTGCAGGTTCTGCTGTGGCAGTGGAGCCGATTGACTCCACACTTAGAGCCAATCAGCATTTAACTTGGTTCGCAAGCCTTAACAAGCAATCTCACGACGAGGGGTACGTCAGCGTGAAGTGCAAAGCAAGTGAAAACGCGTACCTTTTGGCAGACGCAACAATGGAGCATGCTTCCCAAAGAACAAGTAACTCTGGAGTGGTGATGCTTCCTGAGACGCCAATACAGCCTGCATCCAGGCCGTCGACAGCAAAAATGGAAAATTTAGCAGAGTTTCATTCAAAGCAGCTAAACGGCAAAAAATTTCATGCAGCGCCCACGAGCCGGTTGCCCTTAATTTTTGCCTTTGTCTCTCACGTGATCCTTTTGAATACTTTGCTCAATGAAAGCGACCCCAATACAGTGGATATCTTAAGACACTACAACACTAAAGGCTTTGTTTCAGCGCTGGTGGATTTTTATAAGCGTTGTACTGTCAAGAAATAGCATTTAATGACTGTCCTGCGCACAGATATTCCGTTTTCTCTTTTCAAAGATACAACTCTACGGATGTGAAGTTGTATCCCGAAGCATTTCCCTTTGACAAAATCCTGTAGGGATTTTCAGAAAAGGAAAAAGTTTTATGGTTGCTAGCTGATACAATAGCATTTTTCACGCGCTTTGCATGTAAATTGTCCGGGTTGTTAATTGCACTGTCAATGAATGAAAGCATTCACCTGTCAAGCCATTAAAAATGGCACATTTAGGTGATTATTTCAAATGCCATACAATGCAACTGCTTGAGAGTCTCATCATTAGCAAACCCAGCCGTCTTGCATCGTGGCTGATGGCAGATGCTTGAATTAAGGCCTATCTGTGCAACCAGGATTTTTTCGCTTGAATTTGTTTTTCTCGGAATTTGCCCTAAAGACGGAAAGCAGTCTTGTTTCGCATTTGGGGTATGTTTCACCAGGCCTGTAGCCTTGGCGGGCATTCGGGGGAAGCGCCCAATTTTTGTGTTCCCCCAAATCTTGTTGGGCCCAGAGTAAAAATTTTTGAACATATAATAAAAACGAAAATCTTGCCGCCCCAAAAACCTATTTCCCCCCAAACCTTAAAACCTGGCTACGGGTCTGTGTTTCACCCGTGTTGACATTTAGTCCACACTTCCACTAACATTTCTGATGATGCATTGTTCAGAAATGATCAGTTCACGTGCACAAAATAATAGACGCATTGCTGTCACTGCCTGGTGTCATTGCTCGTTTAAAGGCAACTATGCTCGGGTTATTTCCGTCTTTTCTTTGAATACACATTTGTGGAAGCAATCTGACATGTTTCAGTCTTCAGCGTATCTCAAATGCATTTTCGACCAGAGTTTTGACTGCTCACTAAACAATCACTTTCAAAACACAAGCGAACGAAAATGATGAAGGGAAACGTTTGTTTTATTAAGAAAACAGTTCCGATTTATACGATTGTATCGTAAAAGCAGCAAAACGATAAGATAACAAAAATAGAAAATAAAAGAGAAGTACGCCATAGGAGTAACGATAAAACTTCAAATGAGGTTACTTGTATGAAGGACAAGTGAAAATGTAGCAGTTGAGTATCGACGAGTACGGAAGCATTTTTAAAACTGGCAGCTTTCTTTTTTCGCGGGCTTCTGCGTTCAGTCTTTTTTCTCCTGCGGGATCTTAGATAATCTGTGATCAAAGTTTTAAAATAAAATAAATTCGTACAGAATCGAAATGTAATATTTTGACGAGCACTTAGAGTAGTTATTTGTAAACGGAAACAATCCCAACTTTTGTCTGCCCCTCGTAGAACATTATCACAGACAATCAAAAGCCTCCTACTTCGTAGGTTGCTTTTAAAGGAAGAATTGGAATGGGACTTACAGACCGCCTGCATTTGCCTGGCGTGCCCCTTCGCATCTTTCTCGCCCTCTGGTGACTTGCGTACAAAGGCACGAAGCCCTCGATCGCATTAGCGTGCTCATTTTGTCCGACGTCCGAGCTGCTGCGTACCCGCAGAGGGATTTGCAACTTCAGGCGATCGTTCGTGTTCGGAAGAAGGGTCCCGTTCAAGGACGTCGTCGATGACGACGTAGATGATGACGAGAAGGTCGTGCTTGTGTCGCTGGGCACAGACAGTCGCTGCTCGGAAGAAGAGTAAACGCTGTCCGCGCTGGTCGCTTTCAACAATGGGGCTCGTCTGCCATCTTGGCGGTTATTTTGACGGGCGAAATTTTGTGGAACAGAAATCAGTGCGTTTCGACGACCACGTGGCGGTTTAGAGTAGGGTGGGGGGGTCGCTGGTGAGTCGCTGTCTTCACCGTCCGCCTCCGGAATTCTCATGATGTCTCTTCCCTTATCTAGGCTGTTCCTCTTCTGAAAAGTTTTGTTGTTATTGTTGTCATTGCAGTTGCCTGCTTTAGACAGACGAATACTCAAAGGCAGGACAGGTGTGCTGTGCTGTCGCCTTAAGCTGTGGCTTCGATTGGCGACGGCAAAACTTTTCACTGCTTCTGCAGCGCAAGCGGAGGAGTCGGAGCTAAGCACCTGAATCTTGTCTTGGATTCGGTAAGAAAACTTTTTCCGTTGGCTGCTAGAGGGCGAGCGAGGGCTGCGACGAGAGAACTCGCGCCAGAGGTCTTCGAACACCTGCGTGGGTTCGTTGATGGACTCTCGCGTTGATATCTCTCGAAAAAAGTGACAGCCAAGCTCGCGCGACAGTTGCTGGCCCTCTTCGTAGCTAACCATACGTTCGTTCTGCGCCAAGTCCACCTTATTTCCGACAAGCACCCAGCACGGGCTGAAGTTGACGCGCATGTGCGAGTGAGTGTAAGACGCAATGAACTTCAGCTGTCTCAACTGGTCGAAACTGTACTTGTCTGTTACGTCGTAGACAAAAATGAAACTCTCGCCCCATTTGCATTTGTCCTCGAGAGTGATGCTGTTGCTCTCCTCCTGCACAAGATATAATACGCTTTAGTTGGGGAGCAAACCACTGAAGTTAATTATTCAGCTTGTTTGGTAAGCACTCACAACTGAATGATGACACTCAATACTGAATAAACACTATGCTGTTGCACGAAAAATAATGATTTTAGGACAGATCACATCCTTTTTGCGATGAGAACCAAAAAGAGCAAAATAGGTCAAGTTGAAAGCAGACACGTTATATTTTTGTATCGTTCAAAACATAACCTGCTGCCGCATTGCTCAAAAAGTCGCCCCTACAAACTCGATTACAAGCTGAAGGGAGCTTATTCTAATATACCACTAACCTGCCCAGCAGTGTCCATAATTTCATAATTAATGAGCTCGTCATCTACAAGCGTTGAATGGCGGTAGATGGTTTCTGAAATATAATGAAGAAAACGTGTCAAAAAACTATAATAACCTTGCACCAAAGATGAAAGGGCAAAAAGAGTCAAGCACAATAAAGAAGACCACGCGAATCAATTTGCATTTTACATCCACCACCCCGAATGGCAGAAGGCGGAGGTAAAAACGCTGCGTGAAACGAGGTGTAAGCGCCAACATGTCACTTCAACAAGGTGGCCCAAGTCCCAAAACCAGAAACAAACCGATTTGCGTATTTTACTTGTTGTGCTCAACGTAGCTTTGTTGTTTCTATAAAAGCCGGCCAAGTTTGAAATAAACCTGATCGTCTTGTTGCGTAAGTTTTTCTTCTTTAAAATCATGTCAAAATTTAGAAGTCTATTCATTGTCAAGAAATCAGGCAAAATCGCACTTGGCTTCCTCGTATCATCCCTAGGAGATGTCGAATCCTCCTTTAAGGATTTGCTGGCTCGAAGCTATGCGTCTATCAGTGCTAATCGCTGTTTCGGTTGAATGCACTTTGTTAGCCCAAATTCACCTAAATCGAATAACTTTGCGACTTAGCCACCAGGCAACTTTAAAAATTGTGAATCCAACAAGACTTTTTGCAAGATTTATTGACCTAAGCTTTGTATTAAAAACAGGGAGCGTTTGGCATTTTTGTCATCCATAACTTTATTGGACAGGTGAGATTTATCACCTGCCGCCTCTCATAACCACATCAGCTGCTGCCTCCAATGACCACGACAACAAAACATTTTAAAACAAATTTGACGTGCTCCCATGCAACACGCGTATTTTGCAAGGTTCTCAACAAACAGTTTAACTCAAATTTCAGATGAAACAGATAATTATCACTGCGGTAAACAGGCACTGAATAATCGACATTAATCACCTAAATTTGGATCGTAGTCTCCAATGAAGCGTTTGGTGATGAACCGGACTGCCATGGCTGAAAAACAAAGTCAGAACATTGATTGGGACGAATGTGAAAGGAAAAAATTCAACGTTAATTGGCTTGTTTTGGCTCTGTGTTGGGCAGCGGCAAAACAGATGATTAATCTCTCGCAGAAACGGCAAAAGCCGATCAGCGAAAAGTAAAAGTCATTGCGTGTATTTTTGCAACTGAATCACACCAGCTTGAGAACCGAAAAATATGTTGTTTCGCCTGTTTTGTTGCGCGCTATTTTTTGCGCTCTAACTAGGGAGCAATCCGGAGCAAAACGTGAAGAAAACCGTCAGGCAACAATCAGTAAATCCCACAATGGCTTTTTGTGGTTAAATAACCTATGCAGTGAACCTTGAAACTATTCTTGAGAAAGACTATATCTTTTGCATTCTTATGACTGTGGGTTTCTTGCACTGAACACAATACTTTTCTACCACACATAAAACATGAGTTCTTTGATAAGAATTCCACAATGGAAAAGAACTTTCTCTACGTCTCAATAAGTGAGCTCATGATGCCTGCGCAACCAACGACATATATACTTCAATACAGTTAACTAGATCGATGCAGTCGTTGCTTGCTTTGTAAGAAAGATTTTCCGCAGTTACGGTTTTCGCGGCGGTTAAATAATGCCTCAGTGCATCTTTGTAGGTCTTAGGAGATAAACACCACTTTTGTCTAACCCAAAAATAATGCATAGGCATCTGATCGCGAAATACAGCGCAATGCTGGTAAGGCGAGCGAAACAAACACAAACAAGCAGAGACCAATTTTCACCGCACCACGGAGTTCAGGCTTGCGCGGTGAAGGCTTCAACTAGCTTCACGGTATGGGCTTTTGCGCATCAGTTTCGTGTACTTGAACCGCGCAAAATGCCCAAAGCGCATGGCGCTAGTGATTGTTGCGGTGGAGGTTTTCGGCATGCGACTGTTCATTGGACAACCGAATAAACCGAAATCATGCTCCGCATCGGCTTAGCCCTATCAACTTTTTACCGTCAGCATGCACTGAAAGGTCAGCAGTGGGTCGGCCGTGGTTTGCACTACACGGGGAAAATTTGTTAACGAACTGCTTAGCTTGAGTGAGAACCTCGAGAGGAACCCAAATGCCTCTTCGTGCCCAAAGTGAAGCAATTTCCTCGTGTCTTTCGTCAAAGGCGCCAATGGTAAGTAATAGGTCATAATGTGCTCGCAAACCGTCACCCATATAATAGGGAAAGAATGCGCTGGACAAAAACTGCTGAATAACTTGCCTATCATAGCCATTCCAGGTTTGAAGGTACTTGGGTCTTAATCAAAGCTTGCCAAGAAGACTGCGTGCAGACTTAAGTTTGCAAGTCAAACGTGGTTGATTTATCGCTACCAGTCTATGCGTAGAAAGTCATCTTCAAGTTAGTTCAAACCGTTAGATTTGTGCAAATGTTTGCTGCTTGTTTGCGCTGTCTCAAAAACGTATTGGGATCGAGACAGAACATGGGCCATTTGTGAATGCACTTAGCCTCCTACGACGAACTTGTGTAGCGCGACGGCGTGAAATTGCGCTGTGGCATTGAGATGATACGATATCTCTTGACCCGAACAAGGCTTCACGCGCCGCGATAACGCAACACAAGCGCATCTCATATCTATCTACAAGCCAACTCCCAACTATCTACTTCGCCCTAATTTTGATAACGTATAAATCGCTGCAAACAAAACTGTAGAGCTAACTAACTAACTACTTCGCCCTAATTTTGATAACGTATAGATCGCTGCAAACAAAACTGTAGAGCTAACTGCAAGGTGCACTGCGTAAGCGCTCGTGCGTTACGTGCATTCCATATGGATGCAAAGATAACTTGTGTTTTGATTTATTCATATTGGTCTTGAGTTTCCTTGCCTTCTCTGCTCTTGCTTTAGCCCTATTACAACTTTTCACTCGTAACCATTCCTTGCAGATTTAAGGACTGATGATGCGTGGAATTACGTGAAATCGATTTCCTATTAATGATGTTGCTGTTTGATGAGACTCCGTCGTCTTTGTAGAGACTCTTTACTTGGTTGCATATAAATCAAAAACACAAACCGAAGTTTCTGCAACGACCTTGTCTTCAAACGTATTACAATGTGTTTCATGTTAGGTCTTCTGAAAGAACTTTCTAGTAAAAATTCTTCGTACCGGACCACAATGCGTAGTGGAGACGAGATATGTTGACTCTGAGAAGTGTTTTGCTCAATAACGACCTTATAAAGTAAATGATTCCAGACTAGAAACTCACGACCGGTTGCAGTAGACAAAATGCCAACATGTCAGCCGAACTGCGCGCAAAAAACATCCTTTTCCGATGTAACTAGTGTACAGGTAGCTTCGTGCGATGTTACTGATCATCGAAAATGCTGTTATGTGCTCAACTAGTGTAAAACAAATGAGTGCGCAAGTGGTGGCTTGTCAAAAACAGACGGAACGGTTTGCTCCATCCTGCAAGCAGATGACGAAACTGACAAGGCGCGCTGAAAATCGCACATATTCCCGAATTACAGGAGATCATGGTTTATTTGCAGATTACGGACAGCGGCGCAAGTCAGCGTCAAGTCGTCACCGAGCGTTAATTCCCACAGCGATGCGCGCAAAGCACGAAAGACGCCAACGCTTGTCTCCGAGCGTTTTACAGCGGCAGGACCGAACAAGTAATTGGAGCGCAATCGATCAAGTTGCACAGATTGCTGGTTTAGGGCACACCAAGAACAATCTGAGACACGATGTCGGCACAAAAATGGATTGGCTTGGTGCTTAAAAACAGAACAAACCGAAAGCCACTTTTTTACAGAAGATCTGCTGTGCCGACGTTGCAATTGGCCTAATTTGTTAAAAGCGCGATTTACGATGAAATCGCACAGATGGAGATCGATGCATGGATTAGCAGCCTTCTGCATAATATGAGGCTGGCTGCTGGAAGAAGGCGCAATTTTAGATTTTGTCAGAGCTGCCACGGGTGACCAGTCGCTGGTGTTCTCTTTCTGAACAAAATTCGAAATGTTCGCAAATTACTCTGACTCATTATTCCGGCATTCGCGAACTCACCCAATCGTTTTGGGGGAAGGCCACTTTACTTCACCACATCACACACTTATAATAAAAACACAAATGATTTTTTTAATTTTTGACGGATTTGTTGCTAATTCACTGGCTCGTAAAAAATAAAAAAATTTGCCAATGCTATTTGAAAGGTCTGTTCTATGGATTCACAGGAAACTGTGATCAGCTAAATATATCATCTTAAAGGGATCACGTTATTAAACTTTTCAGGAACAGCCTTTTGAATGATTTTTGCAAACTATAACGTGGAAAACCATCCCACAAACACGACTAATTTGCCACTGGCAACTGAACCAACGGCTGTGGCAACTTATGAACAATTTTTCATCTTAAACAAAAACTCTGAACGATTCCGGTAGTAACGTATTCGAATATGTCATTGCAGCAAAAAATAAATGGATAACCACTTACGATGTAGGAGCCACATCATCGGCTGCTTGTAACAGAAAAAATATGAAAAAAGATCCAAAAGAATGAATACGTGCTGTCGGGTTTCTGTTCCAAAATTCTTGTACTTCACTGTCACTGTTCTTTAAAAAATCTCACATAACTCGGCACAGCTCTTGCTTCAAAATTGCTCGGCTTTTACTGTGAACTTACAGGTGTGCTGCGGAATCGCATCTCTAGATAAATATACGGTCACGACCTATCAAGAATCAGAAGTGGTTGCCTCCATAACAAGGCAGCACCAAAGCAGAACCATGGTTTTGCAAGAACTCCATATACTTCGAACGACCCACCATAAGCGAGGCATCATGGCTTTCATGAGGTTTTAACAAAAGGGCTTAACCGCGGTGACTGCAATGTAGTCAGGGGATTATCCAGGCAGTAAGATTAGGGGGGTGATTTAAGTAATATTTGGTAGACAAGCCTCATGACGGCTTTGCTACTGTAAGAAGAGAGATGAGTTATACTTCACAGCACGGCTGTGACAAAACAATGGACGACAAAATAGCCTTATATCGCGAATGTTGTTTTCCGAATTGTACATAATTACAGTGAATAAAGTTACTTTCGTAGGCTTTAGGGGGAGGCGATCGCCCCAATCGCCCCCATGGATGCGCCCCTGAATGGTGTAAGGATTTGTCACAGCAACGAGATGCAGTCCGCTTTCGCGCAAAGCGTGACTCAGGTACTTCTGCAACCGCAACTACAAGCGCGGATCGATAAAAATGTGTTGCTCATTGACGCAAACAATCCATGCAAACCGTAATTTGCGCAAAATCGTTAAATCATGAGTCAACTGCACGCCAGGATAACAGTATTTGTTGAGTTTAATATAAAAACACGAGGAAACGCGTCGTCAACCATCGCACATATTTTAGAAGAACAACTTAGGTTTTTCTACATTTTTTTCCACTTCACAATAGTTTGTTTGCGTTAGCATAAATGTCTCCTTGTTTTGCCCCATTACATATATTCTATGTCTGTTCTCCTTGCGGCGCAGTCATGCAGCGGAAGAGACATTTCCTTGCCACAAAAATGCTTCTATTTACTTTCATCCGAAAGGCCTCTGACGGAGAAAAATCAGCCTTAAACAAAACCATTCCGCACTAGCGCAATAGTGCAAACATTTGATAAACTCATTAAAAAAATTCCATCACAGCAGAAACACCACGTCACTGATATTTCGTTCAGTCTTGGCGTACTTAGATGCAACCTCTGTGATCAAAGCGTTAATCACAACGAAAAAGCTTGCGATAGAATACAGAAGCATCTCATTTCTTATGTCATAGGAAAATGCACTTTTCTCGTTGTTTGGCAACGATCCCAAAATAAGAGGAACGAGGTGTTGGTTGCCTCGGCTTTGTGCCAACGTTCCCCTACGCAAGAAAGGAGCACGTCAGCGGAGTGGGTTCTTCCAAACTTTTTGATGTGAAACACTAAGGCCAACACCTCTCAGAGAAGTGGATTAGCAAGGGAGAGACGTTGTTTCCCGAGCACTTGTGACACCAAGTCTTATCGCTGACAAGGCAACAAGTACTGCTTCGTAAAAACAGAATTGGATATGAGGTCCTCTGGCTTTCAAGCAAAACGGTAATTATCCGTGCTTAAATAAGCTGTGGGCGAAATCTCTCCCGACGCTGGAGGAACGGCGTGGGATTATGGAGCAGTAATTGCCCAGCTTTAAATTATGTGAAATTTCTCAACTAATGCTGATGACAGACCTTTCGCATTGCAGAGGTGTAAGGATAAGAGGTGCACTCCTGAACACATTGCCATAATAAAAGCCAAACGGTTCCAGCTTTCAGCGCGTTCGATCGATGACCTCCGCATGTTAGCTGTTCGCTGGGGTCCACATTTGCGTAAAAAATAACTGCCTCGCCCTGTGTCAGGAAACGTGACCCAAGACAGTAGAAACTGCACTTGCTGACAGTTGATTTCATCGCAGCCTCATTGAGTAGTGACTCGCGTTCGAAACGACGCTGCAGTCAGGTACCGTTGCAGTCTGATTAACTTTGCCAGCGACACAGTGGGTTTCACTTCGGATCAAACCTGACTTGGGGAAAAAGAACCTAGCTCGCAACTTGTTTAAGTTGAGGAAAGTGGTTAAGTTGTTTTTTTATCCCCATTCCTGCAGCATAATGTAAGCAACTTTCGTCAACAGACAAGCGATTCCGCTGCGTCAGCTTGCCATGCAACTTGTCAATGCACGTTCACACCGAAGAAGAGTTCACTGCACATTCCAGCTTACGGCAATCTCGTTTCGGCATATGCCCTAAAAAGCATGCGGTCTGTCTTTAGAAAAGTGGTGTGCACCTATTAAAACAAATTCAAAATATATGCAGCAATTTCTGGGCATCCTAATCGGAAGCACTTTAGGTCAATATAACGACTTTTTTTCTGAAAAACTGCAGGAACTGTAGAGCATGCAGACTTGGACTTGAAAACATCATAGTGCACTAGTGACTGTAGCAAAGTCTTTGTTCTTAGTCTTAGTTCAACTGCGAGAAAGAAATAAGCTCCACCTAAGTGCTTAGACCGCTGCCAAGAAGCTACAGCTTTCTCTTGATTTTTTTGCAGCGGAGCGCTGATCGCAGTTTGACATCGACTCATGGATCGGATAACGCAGGCAGCAAGACCAACTCCGTAACTGGTGGATGATTGATACAGCAGTTGCGAACTTGACTGGATTGGTAAACAACCTGTACGACCTGACGCAAACGAGCGACCGCCAATTACCCGTTAAAATGTCTACGAACAGACGAAAACGAATTGTTTTTCGTCCCGCCCATTTTATTTTTCGACCGTTCATTGTGTGCAGTCAAACAACGCAAATAGTCTACGGAACCTATTACTGGCCCAGCCAATAACTGTGAATAGCTGAGCTTGCTTAAAAACGCGACTGTGTTTTTTTCGTGACGAAAAGATATTAGCCCCAGCGCACTTGCTTCCCGTCCGCCCGGCTCACTGTAAAAGGTCCGTTCCTAAAATGCGAAAACATGCACTTGGATTGCCAACTCTGGTACAAACATTATTTTCTGTTCATAAGAAAAGAAGGAAATAAGGAATCCTTCGTACTCTATACAAAGTTACATATTAGCCAAATAGGAATCCACAAACTAGGTTTTCTGTGCCTTAAGCCACATTTCCACCTTGAAACATAAAGGATTACTTTATCTTTGGTTGCTAATGGAAGTCATCAGACGCTGAAAAGACGCTTCAACCTGCTCAACGTATTTGTGAAAGTCGCAGGCCTTAATAAAAAAATCAAGACTTTTCTTTCAGTGCTATTATACGTTAAAATCTTTGACAGACTTTACTTTAACTCTTAATAATGTATGCCACGCCATAATACCTTTGCTTTGTTCCACTTTGCACTGTAGCGTATAAGACGCGTTTTGGAAACTTGAAATGAATCTGCAATTACGTGGGATGTCCCTGAACCGTGAGCACGCAAATGTAACACAGGTTATACAAACTAATTGTTGGCCAAGATAAAGGGTTTAGCTACATTCTTTGAAGGTAATAACCCCACCTATAACAACGTTTGCCGCTCATATCAAAGCTGGTCAAGTATGAAGTGTAGGCCAAAGTGTCACAATATACAATGCGCTGAGAGTCTTACGCTTGTGCCATGACGAAATCTTTGTTTCTCAACGGGTGTTCACTGTTCAGGATTGCGTTCAACCATAATAGTAGAGTGGGTGTCTGGCATGTCAAGGGTCTCTGGTTTAACTGAACCCTTAATTAGTCACTACCCTCACTGCGCGGCAGCAAAGCAATCGCTGCTTTGAACAAGCATGCTGTGCTGATAACAACCATGCACTCAGCCTGCAAATGGTTGCAGTCAGTGTAGTAGAAAAAATTCTCTATGAGGAAAGAAAACATCAGTGAAATGCCGTCTTATAGAGCTTTCAGCACGATGTATGATGTATGAAAATCTTCATCAAGAAGAGACCACCATCCACCAAAAAGAGTGCACACAAGCAAACGCAACTTTTGCAGTCAACAAATATTGCACACAAATTGCGTTTCTCTGAGTGAGCCGTGTGCACGCCAAGAAACAAAGAACATGTTGCTACTAAATAAAACCATGCCACATGGCATCGCTAACAGACCGAAACATTACTACCCGTCGAATAGTGACCGAAGTCTGCTCGGGTGTGAAATTACCGAACCCGTAAATCACCTCAGAGACGCCGTGTCTGTCTTCAGACGCGTGCCTGCAATTACCCGCTCTTTTTTGCTTTGGGTGACATTAAAGAGTGCTTTTTGCTAGTGCTTGTTTTCTTCCGAGTTGCGCCTCATGTGTCATATGTTATGAGGCAAAAGAACCATTGATTTCCAGAAGGTTCATGCAAAAGAACATCGCTGACGTAGTTGATATTGGGCATGGTGGTGATCTGAAGCAACTTCCTCTTGGCGTCTTAGACCACGGCGCTCAGCATGATGTGTGCTGCGGATCACAGAAGAAGAAAAGTGACTGCTTTTCTTATTTCTCAGTTGTTACTCGCAACAATCCGGTCGTACATACCAGTGGCGTAGCCAGTCCAAAATTTGGGGGGAAAACCGTTTGACTTTAAGCGAGCAACAGTATTTTGTTTTAAAAAATGCCTCTCAACGCACGAAGCACAAAATGTCAAGATATGATAGAAATTTGGGGGTCAAGGGGGCCGTGCGCCCCTGGCTATGGTTCGTACAGTACGTCCCGCAGTGGCTAATCTGGTGTGATGGTGAATAAATTCTGCTGCGGTGTGATGGGTGATCTCAAGGCAAGCGTTCATTGAAATTCCTTTGAAGTAACACTTGATCAAAGTACAGTAAGAGACTTTAAACATCGTGATGTTCAAAAGTCATCGCAATGATTTTGCCAGAAATATGAAAGCCTTCCACCCTATTAAGCTGAATACGTTGAAGACGGCAGTGGTCTGAGCAGTGGCATTTGACCGCTTCAGCTGAACCGAACCCGCAATTAGGTCTCGCCGGTATCTGCTGCAATGTCGAGAATGCTTTCTAATGACGGGTTGTTCGTAGAAAAATTGTGGTTTTCGAAAGGCTAAGATTTCACGTCACAAAACGTTCTTGATAAAGCATCTATTTTTCTTCGAAATTGGGTATATCGAATGCTATTTGTTTGAGCACATTTATTGAGTTGATTGAAACAATCTCAGGGTTCCTGCCTCGTACGGTGATACACCTTGATTCAAGGCGTTGACCGTAACTTGTCTTCGAATCCGCCATATTTTAGAACCATTTTTTCAGACGCATTTGCTTTAAAAACCGAGCTGACCATTAATGGTCGAGTAAAACCACTGCAATGTCTATACCACGCAGGTTAAGCGCACCCTGGGTCGTCGCGTTGGTTTTCGTTGTGAAAACAACAAAGTGTAAGAAACTAGCGTTGGTTTCAGTTATTTGTCAAAGAAAAGGTTACTCTCAGATATTGCGGCAACAGCAACGGACGGGACAAACAATGCAGTGCGTCGGTTGTTGGGAAACTCGTGTGATGCTCGGCTTGTGGCTAAGAATAAGATGCTATTAACCATCGGGCATGTAGCAGTTAAAAAGCGTTGCGCACTAAAAATCCAAATTGCAATAATTAGGAAAACAGCTGGCATAACCACTGACTTGTTTAAATCATAAAGACTTAAGATGTTATGACTGACGTTAATCATCGGCCTAGTTTGCATTGGGCAAGACTAACTTGCATGCAAAGGCATCAATGTAATACGCACCTCTTGTTGTGTGTCTCTAGCTTGAACTCGTGTCCTACGGGAAGGGGCGGTTGCCTCATTTAGACAAAGCCTGCTCGCGAACACCCCTGACGCTTTGAACGCAGGCATCAGCTAACACAAAGCCCACGCGACGAATTAATCCTACCGAGAAGCTCTTCAGCTACTGTTATGTTCGCTAAGTCGCGTTGACGCGAAATCAGAGAAGGCTAACTGGCCCGTAACATCAGAGGATTATTTTGTTACGCTTGAGAAAGATAGTTTGTTTGACCAAGGTTTGTGCTGCTCGACAATCGAATATCCGATGCGTTTCTTCAGCACTGCTCTCAGCGCTGATCTTCAATGTTTTCTCACGGTTCTGCTGTACGTTTAGATGGCGATCACTGGAACCGAGGTAACAAGCTTCCAACCGATCATGCAAATAAAAAATCCACATTGAAAGTCAGCTACTTTAAAGACAGGCAGATGACCCGCAGAGGTTGACTTTGAAAAGGTCTTTTTCCTCTTAAAGTTTGCGTGCGTTTTTGAGGTGTACGACTGCGCATGACAAGGAAAACGAACCAAACCGTTCCGTCATGCAGCTGAGTCTGTCGAAGGCAGAAAATCAGCACAACAGAGCAGATGAAATTACGGCACCAGCGTGGCGTTAATCCTGTCAGGCTCCTTGCCCTTCAGCCAACTGACGAACACGCCGCATCATGGTTATTTGGCGCAATAAGGAAAGTCCAGCAGGAACATGTCAAGTTGACGCGTACGAATTTGGAACGTTGTTAATGATCCGAAGCCGCCCTCGTGCCGATTCATCGGGGCTAAATAGTGTTGTCAAAACAGGCAAAAGTTTGCCACCAACAGTTTTCAAAGACATAGTACTGCATTGGTCGAGAGTAAGTGCGTCAGGTATTGTGTGCAGGTCACAACAGCAAAGACAACGGAAGGAATCTCTGTTTTCGTCATCTTCAGTCACGCTGCGTACAGGATGAAAACGGGCGGTCCATTAATACAACGATGCTTTCTAGGCTAAATCATGCTGGAAAGTTCAAGTGTTTTTCTCAGGGATTCTTTGTCATCCTTGCACCAAACAATGAAGAAGGAAGGACAGAGTGCAGGAAAAAACAAAAGTTTGAATAAAGTTCGGGGAGAAAAATTAAAGAAGCAATTACAGAAGCTGCATTGGACTTTGGTGAAATATTAGTAAAAATAGCTAAAGAAACACCAAAGGCCTGCATTAACTTTAATTACCAAAACCCTGAAGTTAAAAAATATTGAAAATTTGAAAAAAAAATATTTAAAGAACTTTGATTGCCAAAACCTTGAATTCAAATTTTCTAACTGCAGGTGGTTGAACATCATTTTGCTGGCGATGCTATCCATGAATGTTTCGATGCTATCCATGAATGAAATTTACAGAAACTATGATGAACCTCCGAGTAAGAAAAAATTCAACTCGACTGCGTTCAGGTTCATGTCCATGCTGACAGCTGATCAAGCATTTTTACGGACACTTCACACTCAGCGCGTACTATTTCTGCGTCAACGGGCGGTCCAAGCCTTGCGTAACTGTGGTCACATTGCTAAGTTCGCTTTACGTGCATTCTTTCCGGCTAGGTCATTTGACTTCTCCTTTCAAGCCCGCAAAAGTGTGATCATATCTGTAGCCGCCAATACAAAGTTTTACGATCTAGTCCTCGAGTAAAAGGAAGTTTAGAGCAGTGCAGTATAAAGCTGTGCAATTGCGCATGCGCAGCGCCACACCGAAAGTTCGCCAGCAACACGTCACGTCCAAGACACGCTTGTTGACATAAACTGTTGCTCAATTATGTGACCAGCATAACTCCAGATGTATTTATGACCAACAAGCTTTTCATAAATGTTCAAGGCAAAACGGACTTTTGCTTTGACTGCGCCTGAAATCAGCGGCTAACGTTTCAGCTCTTCGGTGGATTAGAACGGGGAATTCCGAAAGCGTCAACAAACATGATTTTGATGCGGTGGCTGTCGTACATTTGCGACTCTGCTAAGAGTGGAAGGCATTCTGTGTCACAAGAAAGTCACAAAAAGATCGCACAAACGACTAGGTATCGCTGACGGTCTAGTAAGCCTCGTTTATAACGACAGTTGTTATAAAATGCGGGGTGTATCGAAGAAAGAGCGGAATCACAGACATCACGAAATGCATGAAAACGCAGTACAGACCCCACGATCAACGTTTCGCTACCTCGATCGATCTGGTTTGCGACTGCTGCAAGATGCTTTGAAAAAATATCCATTTATACCAAGTGTTTTCTGGCGCCGACTTCGCTGTAAACGACGTACCGGAAAGTGAAGCACTTCTCTTCGACAGCAGCAACGCTTCAATCTAATTAGTTTTCGTTTAAAGTAATTGCGTTTCCATTTGAATTAATTATTGATGTTCTTCGCGTTTGTTTGCCTTAAGTTCTGAAGAAAACGTGCTGTCGTTACATATCTGCCGTAAAAACATTTCCACAACATTCAAACAGCTAATATTGAAGATTTTAACAGTACTCGCCATCGACTTTATCAACTTATAGCTGTTAACTGCAGTGGATAAAGTTTCTTTTGCGAGGAAGAGAGCGCAAACGACAGTGCAGTTCGAAGCCAAGTTTAAGATATGCGCAGACTTCAGCATGCGAACAACTCATATCCTAAAAAGGAAAACGGGCAGAAATAACTGAAAACAAGCCATTTTCTCGCGTAAACACACGGAAGCTCTAAATTTTTGCAGCATTCTCCTTAGTCTTCTTGCAATCGATCAATAAATTACTGAACGTTTGCCGAGCGCGCTTGTAAAGACGACATTAAGCATAAACACAAAACAGTGATTCTTTTTGTGCGTTACGTTCTTCTCTGGAATTCACATCCTTGAAACTTGGCGAAATGGAAATGTACACCCCGACAAATCAGCATGAAAGCTTCACTCTGATGGACGTGTGGTTGCAGAAAAAAGCCAGGGCGTTACCCGCATACCAAGCTAAGCACAACCTCATCGAATTCAGCGAACTGAGTCGAACCCCTTTCTCGCTACAGCGTATAGATCGTTTTCAGTTAAACATATTAGAACAGAAAATAAGGTAGTGCGCGATTACTACGTCTGCAAACAACAAACCAGCTTGACGGGATTTCGCTGCGCCAGACCGCGTCAGTGAATCAATTCGTTGCTGGTTCGTAAGGATTAAAACAGACAGCATGCCTGTGGCCAGCAGTAATTAATGTAGCGAAAAGGACAGGTGAGCAGATTCTACCAAGCTTTGCGTGCAAAGGAACCTTCCGCTGAGGCATCCGTTCTATTTGCCAAAGTGTTGAAGTCCGTTGCAGCCTCACGCTGTCCGATCTTGGCTCTTGCGGCTTGTGTGTATAACCTGTCCTACTCGCATACAAAAGTTTTTTTAACCCCGCACGACTGCACTTTAACTGTCAACACTAAACTTACTATTCCGATGTACAGACGTTTGAGTAGAAGCGAACCACGATTCTGTTTTAACAGATTGCTGCAGCACGCGCATTATGGCAGCATTGGTTGAAATGTTGGCTTGATAAAAATGCGTGACTTTCTCCCCTGAACATTTTGTTATTTTACATGTGTCCAATGGTGGCTAAAGAACCACACAACGTCAGAAAAATTGACGTTTCGCTAAATCATCATTTTTGTGCTTCTTGCGGTTCGCAGGCGTTGCGTGCAATCCGCAAAACCATAGGTTATCGCCGGCAAAAGTACCTTGTTAGCTTGGGTGGAGCTAATTTGATTAGCAAGCAGGAATGAAGGTTTCGCGCCGCCTGCCATTTCAAGCCTGTAGACTCAAATGCTTGCTGGGACAACATTCTTCGGGACATCCTGAAAGGCATTTTCTTCTCACCTGGCAGGTGTGTTTTACCCTGAAAATTCTGTCTAGTAAGCACAAGAGATTTATTTCTATTGTTGTGTCATTACCACTTACTCTTATGAAACGCTGTTGAACTTTATGCGCGGATTCGTCAACAAGTGTCATTGGCCGTGGCCGTCAAGCAATCTTTTACTTTCATATTACCGACTGCTGCTTTTGACCTGAGCAACGACCTACCAGAGTCACATTATTCCGAAAGAAGCCCAGATAAAGTTCAGCAAAGTGGCCTGATAGCAAACGACATTCAGCAACTATGAGGCGATTTGCACTGCGTCTCCTGCAGGTTGTTGACTCCTGGAATACGAAAGTTGGCGCCAAAGTGGCCGGTGAACATCAGGTATAACGCAGTGTACATGACTAACCACACCCGATGACGTTGATACTCAAATTACGTAGCATGATGTGGGTTTCTAGTATTAGGCTACGTTTCTTTACATTTGCCCAGCCATAGCAAAACCCAATCGAAAAGCGCACAGCCCAGTGGTTTTATTTTTTCAACCATGTTTAAAAAATTCAAATATGTTTTAAGAGCATCGAACGCTAGTTGCGGCAAGTTTTTACCAAATGCTTAACAACTTCCGCACGGCTCCTTATAGACACTTATTGCAGCAGTATTGAAGAACATTTGCTTGTGTTTTGAGCTGAGCACATTTAAAATCAGTTATCAACATGGAAAGCACGGTATCTTTAGGGTGGGGGGTGTTTTGGAGAGTGAGTAAGTAAAATCTTTTTCACAAAAACTTGGTCACAGAAATTCATATGAAAATCACATTTTGCCATAGGCATTTGATCTGCGTTCTAATCGCAACCTAACTCGGTGTCCAATTCTGTAATGTACGTTGTCTGCAAAATACGACTGCAGAAATGGGTGATCTGCAGAAATCTGATACGATGTGGCTTTTGCGTTGTCCTGATTACGCACCAATTTTCTGACTTGTCTTTTTCGACTTTTCACTTTGGAACCACTTATACTTGATTTTTCACTTTGAAAACCACTTTCAGATAAGCTCTCGGTTTGTCTGAAAAACACAAAACTTCTATTTACAGTGAACTTGCTTCGTCGCTATCTGTGCAACCGAATACGACGTTGTTGACACAGCAGAACTTTATAAACAAAAAATCCCTTGAGTTGTTTATCTGCCAGCAAAAACGTACTGGGTCAAGCGGCAGGCACTTGAGAACAAATCACAGTGCACCTCGCTACTCATTTCAAAAATCGTGCTTGGAACGCAATGCTCATCAATCAATCAGAGCTGGCGAAAAAACAACATCAGAGACAAAACGTTGGGAACCCACGAATATCGAGATGCTTGCGGTTACTTCTTACCAAAACCTTTAACTTTCGGTGATTCTGAAACTTGCAATAATTAAATAGATCTTGAGTGTCCTGTCTTTTGTTCCTAAAATGAGCATCTACTGAGTCTCAATATCGCTTCGCGTGACAATCACCCAGATCACCAACTTTTTCAACTGCACGACACTACAAGGCACGAACGCTGGATTTGCTGGATTTGTACTGCGACAGAAGATTAAACTGTCATAAAACTTGGTTAATCCCAACAATCTGCTGGTCGCGCTTTCCAAACAAGTTCTAGCTGGCGTCAGTCTCGCCAATTCTTTGGTGCAAAGCTCATACGTTGGCGACCCATGCAAAGGATATCGATGGATTCTCAGACGGTTTGAAGATGGAAGCTGTGCTCAACAATGTTTGATATACTGTAATTCACTTCGAACCATGTGTCTTAACTTGGTTTACGTGCCAATGCAGGTAATTCATGACGGGCTGGAACGCATTCGCATTGCACGTCGGCACTCAGATTCGACAGCCAGCGGCATTCTGCGCATGGAACTTACGGATGGGCTGTGTTCGGGAGGCAGAGCATTAACACAAGGTCTGTTTTTCTGCGTCATGCAATTTGTCGCGTTGTTCACGCTACGTATGCAAATTCTGGTATGCAGTCTCAAACCACGTGTTATACGTCATTGCCCGTAAAAGGCTGAAGGCAGCCACAACCCGATAATTACTTTGCTGAAAAATTACGTTGTTCATCGGCGCTTGTTGCTTAAAACTTCGCGAAGTTAAATTAACGTGACCAACAACAACGGCAACTTTTAAGCGAAAACAGTCAAATCGCAAAGCAACCGGCTTTTTGTACTCTGCCCTGAACAAACTGGGCAAAATGCAAAAAGCCGGTTACTTTGCTGTGATGATCATCACAGGCAGATTTTCTGCAAGCGCCCAACCCCAAAATATGTATCATAATTTTGTTGTAATGCAATAACTGTAGCAACCAAAATGCAACGCTGTTTATGTTTCCCAACAATGAGTTGTACAGAGGACGCAGGTTATTTATGCTTAGTCTGCTCGTAAGTTCTAGAAAGCAGCCACCTACAGTGAATCCAGCTTCAACAGCCAGGGCAAAAGGTCTTGAATATGAATGCCGTTGTATGGACCAGCCATAGAAATGTGCTGAGGCGGCACGCACTTCGCGATTTTGCCCCTGATGCGCATGCCGCTGTGAGGATAACTGGATCAATCTGTTTAGGTATGTTATCCGACAGAGATCACCTGCTAAGATTTTCGAGATTTTGCGTTTAACGTAACGCTTTTCACGCGATAAAAGGCTTGCCCGAAGTCAGTCATATCGGAGTAAGAGTAAGCAAAATATTTGAGTGTAAGTAAAAAAAGAGTGAGAGTAAGTAAAAAAATCTTGAGAGTAAGTAAAAAAAACGAGGTTGCAACACCATCCTTAAAGTTATTTCTTTAAACACCTGACGAAATAAGCTGTCAGTTTTGACCCAAAGTTGAAGGTTTTTGATCGCGATCTTTCGCCTTAATCGTCAGAGATCATCAGCTCAGAGGAAGTTTGCCGATAGACCTGCATTCACCAACTGTGATGATCAAGCTCCTGATTGTGAAAGCGTGCTTTAATCGTTACGTATTCCATACCGAGCAACTCTGCTCATGGTTCGACAGTGTCTCGATTTGAAGTGTGAAATCAAACGATTGTTTACTTTCAATACGCTACACAGCTTGTAGTCCCTCTGCGCCGCAATGTCTACAATATGTTGAAAGCCGCTCGACTCTGTTACATGTTGAACCCGTCGTTCTCCGTAATCACGAAGTCGTATCCCTACTGGACGTTCCTGCGTCTGCTGTAGACACACCCGCGATTAACAAACTAAAGCCTGCTTGAGAGTCGTATTTCAAACTACTCTTTTGAACTACGAGTTTTTGCCTGAAATTTTCTTTGGATCTTTGACAGAACGCGCAAATGAACGGGAAACATTTTGGATTATATTTTTTAAATCTAGGGATGCACCCTGTATGTTCCAGGTGAGAGGATGAATTTCAGGAAGATTGCTGGTGCACAGAGTGATAAACTACTCTTACACTCTTTTGGACACTGGATCCCTTGTAATTATAACAGAGTTGGCAACCATCACAGTCAAGAGCAGTCAAGAGGTTATCAACCTTTTCGCTGAAGGGAGCTACTTCCGGGCCTGCAATTTTGTTGGACAGCCGCGCTAAAAAATTTTACTCGAGTCAACTGACACGTTTTGGCTTATTGCAGAACCAAGTCTGTTGCACAAAATATTACAGGTTTTATTGAAAGACTGCTGAGAGTCGCATAAATGGTGCTCGGGACCGCGGTCGAGAACCACTGCTCAAGAGTATGCTCATGCACTCTGAAGTTTAACTGAGTTTTGCCTGTGAGGCAGAAACTGCCAAAGCGATTAAGAAAAGATACTGCAAATCACTTTAAAATCTTGGTTCATGATTAAATATATTAACAGTAAACGAACAGGTCGCAATCCCTCAATACACACACCCCAGACTATGGTGAATTTCTCTTTTAATTTCTTTTCTCCGAATGCAATTGGCTATACGTATGTCGAATACTTTTGCTGATATGAAAATATTTCGCAGAATGGCTGCTGGTGAATAAGCAAAAAAATTGCTACGAGGTGGTGTAAAAATTGCGCCTTACGTCATTGCCTTTGAGCGCGAATCTAAGATTATGAAATACATCGAGGCTCTTTCGAATGTTTCGCTTTAGGTCAGATGTATTTTGAAGACAGCCGAGCAGACTCGAGTTTGTGCCATAAGCATAGTGGCGATTGACGAAATGCATTTATGCGACCTGTACGAAAGTGAGCAAAATGGTGCTTTATCACCATGTAACATTGAAAAGCAATTTAATATTTCAGTGAGTAACATCCCGTTCTGAAATTGCAAGCAGTAAATCGATGCTTCATTTGTATTGGCAACCTGGTATAGAGCGTTTTATCGATTTTGACAAATTTTGGTGTTTTTTTCTCGCATGTCACGCAGCCCCATCTCCATCAACAGAAAGATGGTGCGACCTGTTGAAGCTGACCGGGCTTCTGAGCACCTCTGCAACTTTCCTAATTATTGGAGTCAGAGCAAAAATAATAAACAAACAAAAAATCAACGTGCAGCTCGGTTCAGTCTTTTGTTGCCAAGTTTGGTGTGAAAACGGTTTGTTGGTTGTGACAACCGCATCAAGTTACGACTGCAGAATTGGCAATGAAGCACGGTCCTGTTTTGCAAACGGTCAGCGTCAAAAACATATAAACTACAGAAGTTTAGCGTCAAAAAGTATATGAACTACAGAAAGTTCAGCGTCAAAAATATATATATAAACTACAGAATATATCGGACATCTGCGCCGCTTTCCGCGCTGGTTAAATGTTCGTATATCAATCGTGTGTTGTTGACAGCAAATGGACGTGGTGCAACCGCACCGTCGGCAAACCAAAAGCAAACTGATGAAATATTTAGTAAACGTAATGAGCGTAAGTGGAGCTTGTGGCTTGCCGCAGTTGAAAGGTGCTGCGCGTTGCGTGCGAAAAGCTCGCGTTCATTAAGGTTATTATGAGTTTCGATGCGAAAGAGCTGCGAGATCTGGGCAAAGCGCTTGCTCTGTTTCGAGCTGCATGCAGCGTTTCAAAAACTACAGAAAGGTGCGGTTGCATTGCAATCTTCGGCAAGCTGGAGTGACCAGTTGCAGCAGCATAACTTGCGCGCCAGGACAGTTTCAGAAGCCAACGCTGTGGAATCCCACTCAATGCAGCATGCTGACGCATGTATTCTTTCACAAATGCAAAACGTTCTTACGTAAAATGTCAAGGCAAGCTGCTCTCTGAAACATGTTTCTTCGCAGTCAATTAAGTAGCCTAAAATGGTGGTTTAAATTGCTTGACGTCACACTGTTTGACGTCACATTGCAAGGAGGCTGCTCTCTTCGTCGGCAAGAGCAAAGGAAGCGAAGAGGAATTCGCCTGCGCTGCTGATACAGCTCTACAAGCAATGCAGCACCGATGCAAATGTCACTTGTGAATTGCTGATCGCAGTCTTTGATCGTATACCCGCGGGCGATCGTTAAAAAACTTGCTCCACGAGAGAACTTTTTAAACACTTACTGGTAACACAGGAGCTGCTCGTTGTTCTGACAATCGATGCTTAAATTCTATCTTGCGTTTGAGAAATTAATTTTCAAACTCACCGGTTTTTCCCACGCCACCGACTCCCAGCACGACGACCCGAATCGTTCGACCAGCTGGCCCGGCCGCGGCTGACTGGCTCCGTCTTATGACATGATGAGGTTTTGGCAAGCTGGCGAACGCTGAACTGACGGATAAGGTCCGAACCCGAGCGTTGCTCATCATCGGTTCTTTTCGCAATTGTCAATCGTGATTTTTCGGAAAATTTCGGCCGTTAGGTTATATCCAAAAATTGACAAGCGTCTTGCTTAGCTTCTTGCGTCTGAATAACCAGTGTCACGAAAACCAAAGCGGTTAGGACCTCATAAAATTATGTCTATAAGAAAAGAAATGTAGGCTATTATTGCAGTTCGGCCGTAGCTGCAAAGAGAATATCTAAATGCAAGCGTCTGCTTCTGCTGCACTGCGTCGCCAGTAACTGCGTAGTAGCGACAAAAAGTCGACGACAAAAATAAGGTGAAGAAACCCAGAACCGTTCGTCCGGAATTTATCTGCCACCATACGCAAGCGTAGAATAGACTAACTTATTTCCCTTGGAATTTGCAAAATCTGTCGGAACACAAAAATTTGCTCTGGCAGCCCAGGCGCGCCTTCACCGCATGCTTTCTCCACTGCCTCTGCCGCGTGGTCACCACGCCAAATGAAACTCCATAGCTCTAAACACCGCGTCGCGAGACACGAAGTTTTTGTTTGGTCGCTCATCGAAGAACCTGACCATCGCCGAATGGCGACTTCTCTCCTTCGCTTCGGCTCCGTATTTCGATACGTTTGATTCCCGCGTTCCTCTCTTGATCTGCTGCATCCCAGCATTGCTTTTTTCGCGCGGTTTCTGCGACGTCTCTCGCTCATCTCGCGACTGTTCAGCCAGAACGGCAACGCTTTTCTTGCACAGTCTTTATTTACTGCCTTTTTTGTTCACTTTTACCGCATCACGGTTGTGTTTGGTACGAACGGTGTTAGTTCCTAGTTTTCGGTTCGCTTTCGAACAGCTCGGAAACAAACTTCTGCCAAACATACTGAGGGCGCGACTTGAACGTTGCGGTCATATCTTGCACCTTTCGTGCGCGATTCGCGGTTGCTCCTGTTGTTAACATTTCAAAAGTGGCAAAATCTTTTGATTTGCTACAATTCCGAGGCAAAATTACTGTACGTTGCTATGAAATGAAGATTTGCCCAACTAGCAAAAATGTAAAAAAAAATGTTTGTGCGAAGTATCTTGTGGAACACAGATATGAGATAAAAAACGCAGTTCACTTATGTAACATTTAAAGATAAAACAAGGTCGTTGCAATAAAAACAAGTAATCAGTTTCTAAGAACATGCATTTCTGTTGAGTTTGTGGCTGAAATTCCAACAGGCGGGTTTGTGCAAGATGTTCCTTCAAAAAAAGTAGTTTCAAGTTTTCTATATTCTTAAAGTAATTGTTTTAATAGCCAATCGATTTCGCGTTAGCGACGCATCTTCAGTGCAGTAACTTGCAAGCAAAAGCTTACAGGTGAAATGATAAAGAAGCCTAAGGCAAGATCAAAGAAAGGAACCAGACGCTAGCCCATGAAGCTGCTATCACCAGAAGCAAAAACCAACGAGCTCCAATTACAAAGCAGCTGACAGCGGACAGTGAATGACTCACCCAGCCGCCCAAACATTACAGTAAAAAACTCCTGTCCAACGCGCTAACGGCGGCCGTCAATTACCAAGCTCGTTGCAACGATAAAAGCGGTTCACAAGATCTACCATTAAAATTTTTTAAACTCTTGCTTCAGTACAATTCCAACACTTCTCGAAAGCTGCGTTTGCAGGGATTGCCTCTCCGAGTCGTAGAGAGTGAAAGTCTCCGGTCGCTCACGCGAAATCGATTTCCTCCCGTCGCTTGCGCGACGCGATCAGATTCGCCTGTGTCACCCTTGATGTTGAAACGTGGATATGTGCAGTCAGAATCATCGCAAAGGTATGAAAGCAGAGCACGGTAGGCTGATTCTTCGAAGGCTTAACGGCCAAGCCTGGAGGTTTTCATTCTTAGACTTATTGGGGATTTGTTCTCTAAACGACCGAGCAAAAACACTGGAAGCGGCGATTTTGATAACTAAAAAAAAAACGAATCAACGAAACAATGACTTCCAAAATTCAATGGAGGTGAAGCACCATTGCACTGTATACAAACTGTTTCGAGTGCTAGACACTTGGTCTTGATGAAGGAGCTGAAATAGTTAACAGAAATTGTTGGGGTAAAGTTTAAGTAAATGCTGTAGTTGCACTTTCGAAAATAAAAATGAAAGTTTTCTCCCGAACGAAGTTTGCTCTGCCAATTAAAAAAGAACAAGCACTAATTTTCAAAATTAACCCATGTCACAGTTTCAGCCAAGGATTAAGGCAAGATTTCCATCAACGCTTTTCGTTAAACGTTCTATCTGAATTAGATTTTAAACTGAAACCAGTTATTTGTGTACATAGCATCTTAGCAAATCTAGTGAAACGAACAAAAATACGGTAATAGAAATCACGCGGTTTCTGATTTAAAGTTAAACTTTTAAATGCTTCGTGACGTTCAAGTTGGTGTACAGCACATCAAATCTGCTTTAATTCTAAAGCGATTGCCATTGATTTGTGTCTGGCGAAAGCATCAGTTGCTGGATGTGGTGTGCATCAGGCAGCATGCATGCGGTTCGTATTTGCATACGCCCGAAAATATTCATGGCCCAGGATATATTGTGTAGACTACAGAAGAAAAACATTTATTTTGTTCCGTGCTGAGAACTTGATATTGCCTCTAGTCTAAACAAACAAAAAAATAAAACATTTTTCCATAAAGAGCTTGCTGAAGATGTTCGTTCTTTTTAGTAAATTACATTTTCACATCCAACATGCAAAAATTTTTTTAACTTTACCTAATGTAAACGGAAAGTTAAATGTCCCTGACGTAGTCTTTGTATGTTTTGAAAGAATTTCAAAATACCCTTTTCCTTGTTCTGTTTAGTTTTGAATGAGTTAAAAGGCATTATCAAACAACAGCTGTACCTGAGTAAAACAGCGTGGTTCACAACTTACACCTTCTTGCGTCTGTTGAGGACCTAGCACCCAGGGACATCGGATCAGCGGTAGGCCAGGGGACAGCATAAAGTTCAGGACAATGGCAACTTATAAAAAAAAATCGTTACCAATTATGCTTATTTCTGTTTAACAATATGTTGACCTCAAAAATAATAACAGAAATTATAGAAAACCCTTCCGAAGTTTCTCGGTGTGCGAATAGCTGCAATAAATTTGTTTCAACTCGGTATTGATAAACCACGAAATTACCTATGACATTATTATGAAAAGGTACCTACGCCCCCGTCCCTCCCCCTTTTGAAAGGGCAGGAGGGCAATGCCCCGCCATTTCCTCGCTCTCCGGGGTCCGTGCTTGCACCAGCAACACGGAAAATTTATATTGAAAGTCATAATGTGCGAGGTTCACGGCCGGACGCGCTGCGTCTGAATCTATCGCTTTCGATTAAAATTTTCCGGAAGATTAAATTAAAATTAACCTGCAACGTTTTAATAACATTCAGCTGTTCAACTGCAAATAAGAGTTCTTCTCTGTGGTAACACCACTTCAGGCTCTCTTTGATGATCAGACTTAACAGTTAGCCGTAAGCCACTCTTTGATCTGTTTGCTAACTGTAATGAAGCAGCCCATGGTTAACACTTAGCTATGCGTGTGTTGTTGTGAAAATATTTGATAATGATAGCTCATATCACAGCCTTTAATTTAGCGGCAGTTCCAGCTTCTCGAAATGCACCAACGCCTCTGATGTCACACTCAAGCCGTGTGACTTTGTACGATCACTGCCACAGCAATCACCCTCATTGTTTTTGTATGAATCTTCTCGTTTTCACGTTCTTCTCAGAAAATCAGTGCTCATACATGCAGTATATAAGTGGCGCTGAAATCTTGGAATGATTTTACCGAACTTTTCTCACTTCTGTCTGAAGCTCCCATTTACGCAGATTGCTCTTACTACTTCCAATACTGATCTGAAGTAATATCTATTACAAGCTTTTTCTTCTATGAAAGTACCTGTCGGATGCGCAGAAACTCGTCGGGAAAAACAACATTACTCACTCCACAGCCATGCACCACTGCTTAGTGGTTGCATCAACGTCCTTTCAAAAGTTGCTCTCATCCAGTAAACAGCATCCAATAGTTGGTTTTCCTTTGACAAGAAGTAAGCTATTCTCTTTGCATAAGTTTTAAAAATAAAAAGGGAACGTTTAAAATTTTTCAACCTGAAACAATTCACGCATTTTAAATGGGTGAAAGCATTCGATGGTGTTGATGAAGTTCACAAATATTCTTGTTAGCATGTTCGCAACATTCGACTAATAAAAAGACAAAAAGACTGATTACGTTAAGCATCACTTTGACCTGTTTTGAAATAACTGGTAATTAAGTTTAACTCAGTATTCATTTTTTGTTACAATTATAAGTTACCGAAAAGGTCAGCAGACCAATAGTGCATGCGCTAAACTTGCATTTGAGTGGCAACGGAACTAAATTGAATTAAACAAGGAACAGTGATGGTATAGCAGTTATAGGTTGAACTGATTTTCAAACGAAGTTATATCAATCATTTCAATTTTGAAAGACTCGTTCAAGCTCCAGTTGGTAAGCACAATAGGCGCATGAGCATTTTTCATGATAAACGCCCATCCTGAACTGCCAGGATTCGAAACAACAGTCCGTTACACCAGTGCCATCCAAGAAAGACCCACACGGCGTGTGCAATTGCATGGACCGCACGTGCAACGAACATATCATTCGAACATACTTTTATAGCTCCAAACAACCTGTCAACGAAAAAAAGCGGTCTCGCGATTTTGAAAATTGTGAAATTTTGTGTGGAGAAGCACGAACGTATGGAGAAAAGCGAAGTGTAACACAGACCATACGTTTTTACTTGGGAAACGTAATAGCGCTTTGCTTGTGCTATTTTGGTGTGAGGAAAAGCAATCCGCCTCCGAAAAGTTAAGTAGACCAAACGCGAAACGAGTAGAAGTTACGTCTTTTTCTCACTTCAGCTCAGGCCCGTAGCCAGATTGTAAGGTTTGAGGGCAAAAAATTCATTTTTAGGGGGCAAGATATTTGTTTTGATTGTATGTTTGAAACAAATTTTTCTGGGAACAAAAAATTTGAGGGAGAAGTGCCTCCGAATGCCCCTCCACCCGTGGCTACGGGGCTGCTTCAGCCG